>Ga0156400_1121_pt1 | contig 15362 bp, 16 predicted proteins | sample RifOxyA3_FD_108044 | JGI IMG/M metagenome (GOLD analysis project Ga0156400, IMG submission 108044) | Deltaproteobacteria bacterium RIFOXYA12_FULL_58_15
CCATGCCCCATTGTTACAGGGGAGGACATAATCGCTGAGCAGAGGGGGGGACATAATCGCTGAGCTACCACACTCCCACGGTCAGTGGTTGACAGGCGCAGCGAGCTGCGCTTGGGTCTGCTACCGAGAAATGTTGTTTTTTTGACCTGGCCCGCTTGCCGCGTGGTAATGATACCCCAACTTAATCGGAGGCTCGTGAACATGCGTCCTATCGCTCATAGCTTGGTCCTGTTTTGTCTGCTCGCCGCCTGCACCCCCAATGAGGGGAACAACCCGGTCTGTACGAGTGGTTGTCTCATCGGTACGGTCTGCTATCCGAATGGGGTCCTCAACCCCGCCAATCCCTGTCAGGTGTGCAGGGCCGCCGCCAGCGCCAGCACCTGGTCAAACAACGACGGGGCGAGCTGCGACGACCAGCTGTTCTGCACGACCTCGGATGCATGCACGGGCGGGGTCTGCAGCGGCGTCGCGCGCAACTGCGCGGACGCCATCGGCTGCAATGGGGTGGAGAGCTGTGACGAGGGGGCCGAGGCCTGCGTGGCCGGAACGCCGACCTGCGACACCAACCAGGTTTGCGAACTGGCCAGTGACGCCTGCGTCACGACCTGCACCGGCTGCGCCATCGGCGGTGTCTGCTATGGGGACGGCCAGGTGAACCCGACCGACAGCTGCCTGGTCTGCACGCCGGGCAGCTCCACCACCGCCTGGACCAACCACGACGGGGCGAGCTGCGACGACGGCCTCTTCTGCACCGTGGCGGACACCTGTGCCAGCGGCATCTGCAGCGGCGGCGCGCGCGACTGCGCGGACGCCATCGCCTGCAATGGGGTGGAGAGCTGTGACGAGGGGGCCGAGGCCTGCGTGGCCGGGACGCCGACCTGCGACGCCGACGAGATATGCGACACAGCCCACGACGCCTGCGTCGCGACCTGCACCGGCTGCGTCATCGACGGCACCTGCTATGGAGCGGGACAGCTCAACCCGCCCAACGCCTGTCTGGTGTGCACGCCTGGCACCTCCGCCAGCACCTGGACGAACAACGACGGGGCGAGCTGCGACGACGGCGTCCTCTGCACCGTGTCGGATACTTGCGCTGGCGGGAGCTGCAGCGGTGTCACGCAAGCTTGCGATGACGCAGTGGCCTGCAACGGCGTCGAGATGTGCGACGAGGGGACGGGGGAATGCCTCGCAGGAACATCGACCTGCGCTACCAACGAAATCTGCGTCGAGTCCCAAGACCTCTGCTCCTGCCCCGGCTGTCTCATCGGAGGAGTCTGCCACCTCGGCGCAGAATCTAACCTTGCTGACGAGTGCCAGGTGTGCAACCCAGCATCTTCGACTGACGGCTGGTCTATCCATCCGCGTTGCGGGTGCCCTTGCTTCGCTTCGGTGCAGGTCCTGCGCGACAATTTGGCGATCCTGAACACCCAGTACACCGGGGGGAGCACTTGCGAAAACTTCACGAGCGGCTCCCTCATTACGGTCGGCTTCTTCCGCCCAGGCTGCACGAGCAGCACCTGCGGCGGCTGGTTCCTCACCGCCGGCTCCTATGATTACGATGACCCAATAACCATGCAGCGCACCCCGCGCCGTCAGTGCGCCATGTATGACTGCTACGATGGTCCGCCGCCTCCGACGGTCGAGAATCCCGACATCACCGCTATCCAGATGAACGACTGCGTGAGCTTCCTCACGGCCTTCGCGACAGAACAGGCCTGCCCCGGATTCTAAGAGCGGGCCGCTGGAAGCTGTGGAGCAGGCGGTGGCTCAAATATTGACTGCCTCGAATGCTCTTGAGTTCAGTTGGAAGAACGATTCCGCTGAAGAGGCGGCGAGCCGGGGGCAGCTATTTTATGTCCAGCTTGAGGGCGACGGCGGCGGGCCGCTTGAGGTGTTTGTCAACGAGACTGTCCCCGAGAAGATCCTGGAAACGGTCCGTACGATCAACCGCCGCTACAAACTGAAACTGGAGACGGGCAAGGCCACCGTCGGCGGTGTTGAGGACTTTGGTGCCAAGAAGCGGGCTATCGCCGAAGACTTCAACATCGAACCTGGGACATATGCCGTTCGATGTCATCTACCCGATGAGAAGTATTTGAATCGCGGCGAACGCGAGCCTGTTCTGCTCAAGGGGCCGTGGATGTATCGCTTCCTGTACAGGCTGACGAACTGGTTCGTGGCTGCGGCAATCTTGGGATTCCTCCTCTCTATAGGCACACTGTGTGTCGTTGATGATCCCGGCAACAGCCTGTTCGCTTTTGTCTCGGCAATGGTGATGGTGGTTGGCATCGTTGGTCTCATTGGGTTGCGGTTCGTGCCTGGAGTAAGACGTGTTGGAATGCAGGATGTGGCGAAACGGACTGAGGGCGAGGCACCGATGATTTTTGAGCTCACAGCATCGAATGACGACGCCGACCTGATGGGCGGATTCGTATTGATGTAGTCGAAACCCAGAGTTGTCGCCCACTTGTTCGCCGCCGCCACCTCACCTCTACCAACGGCTTCGTTTGCTCGACCTGGACGTGCATGTAGAGTTCGGTCGCCTCGGTATCAGTGTGGCCGAGCAGCTTCGCGATCATCTTCTGGCCCACGCCCCTCACCGCGCAGCTGGAGCCACTGGGGTGGCAAACCCGGTGAGATGAGATAGGCCGCACGAGTAGAGATGTGAGGGCATACTGGCAGAAATGTCCGGGATAAGACACTACGTAAACTCCGGGGCCAGTGCAGCCATGGTGTTCATGGCACCTACGGTCCAACTGCGGCTGTCATTGTGTTTTCTGTTACACGGGAATCATGCCACAATAGAGTCGATGCCCGACCAACGCGCGCGCAAGGTGGCCTTCACCGCCCATTGCCTGTTGAACCAAAACGCAAAGGTTGACGGAATGGCCCAAGAGATCGCGTTGACTTCGAACACGCGTTTGCCACGAAGCTGATCGCCCCCCCGTCACAAGACGGGCCTTCTGTTTGTTGGGGTTTGTTGAACGCTTGCCATAGGGATGGGTAGCGGGATGGCGCACCCATCGAAGACTTTCAACATCAAATTCAACCGGACACTCTTCCGACGACACCATCAAGAAAAGAGCCCGACAATGGACGAGCTTGAGGCGTGGCTGCGCAAACAGCTCGACGAAAAGCTGGTCGAGCCGAACAGCACCTTTGGCGAGGCGACCGAGTACATGCTCAATCGGCGGGACAAGCTCACTCGATTTCATACTGTAGCCGGGCCCCCTAAAACGTACATCCAAACGCGGTTTTTCACTCCTGCGCATGCCAGCCTATCGAGGAATCGGCAGTAGTGGTCGTAATTGAAATGCCGTTCGTGCAGTGGTTGCAGGGCACGATGCAGGTAGCGGCTGAAGCTCATCTACGCAGCTACTTCGTTGGCTGTTGGAGTTTGCCGCCGACAGTCACACTGAACACGAAATTGGTGGGTGCCCCAAAACGATCCACGGTCTCGAAATCGCGATATCCGACCAGGGCTTGAGTGAAGAACATGGGTGTCGACCCCATGAAGCCCACACCAACTCCATAGAGGCGCTGCTCTTCGAGCCGCGAATAGGTGGTGCTGCCGCGGACGAAGAAGACAGCGTTGATACCGTCTGTTTTGTTATTGATCATTCTGGCACCCGCCTGCAGAAACCCGTATCTGACAGCGTCAGGCACAGTGCCTATGGCCACGCCGCCGCCCAAGTCCACGAAGGCGAAGGGATTGATGTCTTCCCAACGCAACACCGCCGAATCATCCGGCTTGATCATGAAGTTGGCACGCGGGATCGGCAGATTCTGGAAATCACCTTTGGCGAATTCCCCTGTGATTTCGTACTGAAAACGCTTGGAATAGGCCAGTTTGACGCGGCCCAAGCCTTCGGTGTTGTTGAAGATGGCCTGCAGGACCTGTTGATAACCGGTTTCCAAGTAACTGGCCTGGGCGTCGCCGATGTTGTACCCGACAAGCGAAAACAGGCCGAGCTTGGGCGAGCTGAGAGTGGTCTCCAGATTGTCAAACGTGTAGTTGTTGCTCGGGTCAACGACAAAACCCACAAAGGCTTTGGCTTCAATCCATTCACGGAAGCCCGCGGACCCGCCTACACACAAATACCAATAGGGATCCTCATACCAAGTGCTGCTGCCACCACTATGGGCAATTCCCCAAAACGTGCCTCCGGTCCAACCCACAATCTTGATCCCGGAGTCGAACGTGTAACCGCCTTGGAGCCCGAGGGTCATTTGTACGATGTTGCCATCTGCTTGGTTGGCCGCCATGAACTCGGTGCGAAAAAAACCAACGGGAATCACTCGGTCTTTGGACAGTTCTTTGTCCGGTGCTGCCCCGGCCGCCTCGTTGCTTGGGGCGGCGGCGCCCCATTGGTCCAAAGCGATCACGGCTTCGACGTTGTCCAACTCCAAGCGGAGATTCTGCGCGTTGGTGAGCAGGAAGTGAACGCGGGTATTGGTGAACTCACTGGCCATTGCCCCATTGGGACAATACGCATACACGCCCAGCAGGAAGAGAAGAGCGCGGCGACAGAGACGATTGACAGTTGGTTCCATCGGTGGATCTTCGCCGAACGCTTTCGTTGAAACAAGGGTCGCCAGGGCAAGGCGCGGAGCGGTTAGTTGTTCGGCCGCTGCGACGAGAGACTGATCTACTTCAATCGACGGACGGCTGCCATTCTCACCATCGCGCCGCCTCACGTGGTCACCGGATCGACTATCGAGCCCGGTGTCCACCGCGTGCCCAAGGTGACGGCACGCGTGCGGGTGGGCGAGTGGACCTTGGTCCTAGATGGGATCGTTCATCTGCTCTAGCGCGCCAATGAGAGGTGCATGTTGAACCGGATTTTCATCCTGACGAGTTTGATTTTCGTTTTCATCACGGCGGCGTGCCCGGAGCCAGCAAAGAATGAAGAAAGTCGTCCGCCGTTGGAAGGCAACACGTACGCTCGATGACCCGCTTGCCGGTCTCGCCAAGATCGTTCCCGGTTTTGTCATGGATGTCCGAGCCTGGGCGACGTTCTTGTCCGACTCGTTGCGGTCATCGCCCGATTCAGGTCGTGAGTGTGATCAAGGCCCCCAGTCTCGACCAACTGGCAGCCGTCTCTGCTGCATTGTCGCAGCAGCAGGTGCCGGTGAGATGGCCACGGAGGTCGCGTGCTCCACCGATGGGTCAGATGCAGTTTGTGTTTGTTCAGTGGGCAGCCTGACCGTTTTCGATGCTGCTCTTTTCTTGGTTACTGCATTTTTTGGTTGCAATTTTTTGGTTGCAACCTCCCCGACCGACACGCATTGGTGTATGCTCGTGTCGATTTTTGGAGTTGAGCGGTGGTGACCCATTGCCGCTTTGTCGGTGTGGAGCTACGTAGCCAGGTGTGTTGCTTGCAAAATGTCTGATACAAAACATTCCGTCTGGGCCTGTGGCTGGTCGCAGAACTGCCGCGTGGAGTTCATCCAGAAGCGTGCTACAAACTTATCGGTCGGCAAGGTCGGCAGCACGATGTCTCCGACAACCCTGCCAACCAGCGGAGGTCCACCGTGAAATCCAACCGCATCACCGTTCTGTATGTTGCCGCGTTTGCCGTCGTCGGTGCTTTATTCTCAGGCATCAGCGTCTATGACTTCATCGCACATCTCGATCGCCAGGTTCACGCCATCAGCTGTTCGTACGTGCCGGGCCTGGGTGTGCTGGATGCCAGTGGCGCGAGCGGCTGCTTCGCGGTGATGATGAGCCCGTACGCCGCGGTTTGGCGCAGCGCCACGTGGGGGGGAGTCCCGATTGCTCTGCCCGCGCTCGCGGTGTTCATCTATCTCGCGTTCAAAACGGCCGAGATACTATGGCGACGGCGTGAAGAGGATCCGACGGAGACACGCTATCTGTTGGCTGCGACCGCGTTGCCGCTCGTGACCTCGATCGCCTACTTCCTCATCTCGGTCTTGGTCATCGACGTCGTCTGCAAGCTGTGCGTCGGGATCTACGTCGCCTCAATGGCCGGCTTCGCCGCGGCGCTCGTCGCTCACGTCCGCGCCCCCCACCGCACAGGTCGACAGCCCTGGGGCCAATATTTCTGGCAGTTTTCCGTCGGCGTCTTGTTCGTCGTGTTGCCCGTGCTGTTGTACCTCGGCCTCAAGCCCGATGTCCGCGACGATCTCGGTCGGTGTGGCAAGCTCATCCGGCCGCAGGACACCTACAGCACCCGTGTCAAGCTCCACAACGCACCGTCAGGTACACCCGCCATCGAGGTGCTCGACCCACTGTGCCCCGCCTGCAAGGGAGTCCATGATCGCCTGCAGGTAAGCGGACTGCTTGACAGCATGGATCTCGAAGCAGCTTTGTTTCCACTCGACAAGGAGTGTAACTGGATGCTCAGCGAATCAGTGCATCCGGGGGCCTGTGCGATCAGCGAAGCCGTTCTGTGTGCTGGAACACGCGCCAACGAGGTCGTGATCTGGGCCTTCGACCACCAGAGCCAGCTTCGTGAGGTTGCTGCCAAAGATCCTGCGAGCGTGCGCACCCAGGTAATGCAAGCCTTTCCCGACCTCGCGGGCTGTGTCGATAGGCCGGAGGTCAAAGCGCGCCTCAACAAGGCCTTGCGTTGGACGGTGGCTAACTCTCTGCCCATCTCCACGCCACAGCTGTATGTCCGCGGTAACCGACTGTGCGACGAAGACACCGACTTGGGGTTGGAGTACACCCTCACGCAAGTGCTCGGCCCTATGGCTGCGGCGGCCAACCCTCCGTCGGCGCCGGTTGGAACCGCGACAGACGCCACACCCACCAACGACAAGTCGTCCCCGGGTGCAGCCAATCCTGGCGCTGCCGGTAGCGAGGTGACGCCATGAAGCCAAACACTGCTCAAGTTCTGTGCCCACTGGCCGGACTGGTGCTTGCCTGCTTGCTCGTTGGCGTTTGGGTGCACGGCGCTGCCGCGCGCGTCGAGGCCATGAGGGGCACACCGGCCGAAAAGACGGCCGCTATCGCCGCCGCAGCCGATGAAGGCTTTTGCACGACGGACCTCAAGCAGATCTTGAAGCGGGTGCTGACATCCTGCGGTCTCGTCCACCGGGAGCGGGGTCGTGGCTGCAAGCCGCTCGAAGCCAAGAGCGTCGCGGCCCTGAGCGGTGATGACTTCAACGCGCTGTTCCGGCCGCTCGCCAACCGCGCGGGTATTGTGCAGTTCGACCTCGACAAGACGGAGCTCGACGACGCGGGCCGGGCGATCCTGGACAAGACCTTCTCAGACCAGCGTGGAGCCTCCTACTTCTTGGTGGTTTCCCGCGCCTCGCCTGAAGGCAGCTTGAGCCACAACCGGACTCTTTCAGAACAGCGAGCAGGAGCGGTGCTCAGCTACTTGAACGACAAGTTCAAAGATCCCGACCTCGAGCAGGAGGTGGGCCTGTTATGGCTAGGTGAGGAGTATGCGCAACTCGATCAGGAGTTCTGCCAGTGGAATAGGTCACGTGCGGGTGAAGTCTGCACGACTGCTGAGCTCAACCGATCGGCCTTTCTTGCATGGATCGATTGCCGCCTGTGACCCGTCTCTTCTGTATGCTGCTCCTGAGCGCGGGCTTTGCCTGCCACGAGGAGCCCAACACCCTGCCGGCGCGCCAGCGTGCCGAGGTGGTCACACAGGGCCGCCCCGAGGTCTCTGGAGCCCAGTGGTGCGACGCCTACTTTGCTTCTGAGAAGGCACCGGCCCTGAGCTTACCGCCAAGCGTGCCGATGGCTCCGGGTACCTCTCTTCCTGCAAAACCATCTACGTGGGTGTGGCTCAACCTGTGGGCCACCTGGTGCAAGCCGTGCGTGCGCGAGATGCCCCTGGTCGTGGCCTTTGGCGATCATCTGCGGAGCGAGGGCATGGGCATCGAGAATTGGTTTTTGTCGCTAGACCAACCAGGGTCTGAGCTGCAGCAGTTCATCCGCCAACACGTAGAGCTCGCGGGTGCCAATTCGATGCGTCTGAAGTCACCAGACGACCTCGATACCTGGATCCAGCGGTATGGTTTAAAGGCTGGGACCGCCATTCCGATCAACGTCATCGTCGCCCCGGGCGGCGGCGTGCGGTGTGTGCGCGCCGGTGCCATCGCTGAGGGCGACTATGCGCGGGTGCGGTGGGTGTTGAAGCAGATGTAGTCACCCATCCGCGTACACCGTGATCGCGTTCGGATCCACGACCGCATTGTTCTGAACTTTCTCAAACAGCTCGGCGACCATCGGTGGAATTTGATCGAGCAGGTCGTCCGCCGTGCCCATTTTGAGTCGCCGATCGGCTGTTGCGATCACTCGGGATTCGGCGACATCGATGAGCTTGAGAGTGATCACCCAACTCGCGCCTATCTTTCCGGTCAAACTGCTGCCTCGAATCGGGGGGCATCGACGAGCCGTGCAACCTAGGCAACACCTGCGACAGTGACGACCTGATGTGCCTCGGCTTCTGCGACCATCGGCTTCTGCGACCAAGGGATGTGCTGCATCTCGGTCGGCGGTCTCGGCGAGCCGTGTGCTCAAGGTTTCAGCTGCGGCGATCCCGCGAATGCGGTCTGTAGCCCCGAGACTTACACTTGTGGCAGCATGATGGGCATGGGTTGCTGCATTGCCACCGGCGGACTCGACGAGCCATGTAACACCGACGGCTCCTGCGACGACCCTGCGTCCGCGAGCTGTATTACCACCCTCTCCTGCGGCGGACCGGAGGGCCGTGGCTGTTGCGCGCCCGCTGGCGGGCGCGGTGAGATCTGCAACCCCGATAACACTTGCGACAATCCGACCGTCGACAGCTGCGTCGCGAGCACTTATGCACCGCGGGCTCTCCCTGTTGTCTGCAGGCTGGCGGCACCCATCAGCCCTGTTACAGCGACAACACCTGCAACCTCGCGCTCACCTGCCAGAGCGGCATCTGCCCCTTTGGCCTCGCCTCCTGCTGCGAACCGCAGGCTTGTCAAGGCGGGGTCGCGTCGCGCTCCGATCGCATCACGACCCCACCTATCGGATCCTCAAAGCCCGGTGCAAATACTTCGCCAATCTCTTCGAGGCAGACGGACTCAGCACCATCGGCACGGACAGTGGCGACGGGCTCGTCCAGATGTGCGGCGGCATCGTCGGAAATGGGCAAAGCTTGGAAAATCAATTCACGAACGCCGACAAGCGTTGGCAGATGGAGGACATCGACGTACCGGAAGGAGATATCCTGCCGCTGCTTCAATGCACCAATTTCCTCGACGGCAGGCTACGCCTGCCACGCCAAGAGTCCGTGTGGGAGAGCCCACGGGGCCGCAAGTGTGTTGGGCCTCTACGGTCCGAGGATGCGTTCGCGTGTGGTCCAGTGTGATCGGTGAACGAAGACGTCCCCGTCCTTGCCGCGCGGATGAAATAGCCGGCGGGGATTTCTTACCGACGGTCAGCGTTCACACCCGGGTTCCCTGTCGCTGCGGTTTGCCCGCGCTGTCGCTTGTGAAAACTCTTCCACTGTTTCCAGATGAGACAACGCAATCGGCGACGGATCCACGAGTCCAAGTCCTCCAGCGGACGGATGGTCACTGAAGCCAAAGTATGCTGTCTTCCGACGCTCAACGAAGATCGGTCCAGAAACCATGAAGGGTGTTCTTCCACGGCGAACGTCGGTACGCAACAGACACGAAAACTCCCTTATCCAGATCTCAGATTTATGGGCAATGCACCCTAAGAAATCGCTTGTCCTGTCTCCTGCTAAATGGGACTCCTGGTAAATGAGATAAGTGATGCGGACCTTGACGGTGAGCGTGGCCGTGGTCATCCTGGCGGCGGCCTGTTCAGGGGGCGATGGGAGTTCGGCGTGCTCGGCGATCAGCTGTGAGGGCTGCTGCGAAGCTGATCTGTGCCGTGTCGGCGACGACGACATCGCCTGTGGCCAGGGAGGTGCGGCCTGCGCTGACTGCACGACGGGCGTCGGGCTGTGCCTGCAGCGGGCCTGCCACGAGCCCTGCGGCAACGACACCATCGAGGCTGGTGAGCAGTGCGACGGCGACGATCTCGGTAGCGAAACCTGCATCACCCTCGGCTCGGCCGGGGGCACGCTTGCCTGCGCCAACGACTGCCAGTTCGATCTCTCCGCCTGCACCGCCCTCACCTGCGTGATCGCGGCTTCAGATCCCGAAGCCTACCCCTGCCAGTTCTGCTCCGCCGGCGGCGGTGCCATCGTTTACTGCGGCTTCTGTCACCCGTACACGCCGCCCGATGAGACAGACCCCTGCGAGGCCGGCACCCAGTGCTACACCTGGTTCGACCCCGACCTCGACAACACCACCGTCGCCTGCCTCGACGCGCCACCCGAGACCTGTAATGCCGACTTCGAGGATGAGTGCGACGGCGACGTTGTCGTCGTCTGCCGCGGCGGAAGAGTGATCCGCAACGACTGCGCAGAAGCCGGGGATCGTTGCACCACGGTCACCTGGATGGACGGCTCCTTTGTTCCCGGGTGTGTCGAGCTCGAGGCTGATCCGTGCACGCTCGGCGGCTACGACGAGAGTTGCGACAACGGCGTGCCGGTGATCTGCGACCCCCTCACCTCGTACGAGAGTCACCGTCCCTGCGAGGAAGGGCTGTGCGTCGATTTCGGTGCCGAGATCGAGTGCCTGCCCGAGGGCTGGGTCGAGTGCGATCCGGAGACCTTCGAAGCGCGCTGCGAAGACGACGCCATCATCACCTGCGCTCCGGTCCCGCATTCTTCGGGCACCGGCATGGAGGTGGCCGATCCCTGCGATGCCAGCAAGATCTGCGCGATGGCCGCCGCTGGCATCACCTGCATGCAGACGGGAACCGTCGCCTGCGACTCGTCGGCCTATGTCCCCCATTGCGACGGCGGCCGGTTGTTCAGGTGCAGCCCCGTGCTCGCCTGGGAGTACTTTGACGACTGTTCCGTCCTCGGAGAAGGGCTGCTCACCTGCCAGGAGTTCGCCGAGGGGCCCTCCTGTGCGCCGCCCGACTACACACCGTGCGAGGATACCGGGTCCACCTGCGTCGCAGACAACGTCCAGGAATGCCGCCACCCGGGCTGGGTGGCCGAGATACCCTGCGCCTCCCCCTCTCCCGTCTGCCTGGAGGCCGACGACGTGGCCGTCTGCACCTTCGCGGGCGCTGCATCCTGCACTCCGCAGTTCGGCCCTGGCATTCTCTGCGGGTCGGATCGCTACGGCACCTCCTCCTGCCACCAAGCCCTGCGCTGCGACGGCAGCTCTACCGTCGTGCTCTGCCACGCCTCCGCCGCCGTCGAGGTCACGGTCACCTGTCCTTTCAACGACTGCGTCGAGGACCCCGTGTGGGCTGATGACTACGAGGCCTACTGCGATCTCCTGCGGTGAGAGCTTCCGACGCGGGTGCAGGCCCTAACTTGCTCCAACGCGGTCACCGAATCCTTCCAACCGACGACTCGCTGTTTTGTCTGCTGGGGGTGCTCGCTCCGTTCTGTCTTCTATTCTCTTGGCTTCTGTTTCCAGTCGCCTTTGGCCAATCGACTCACTTTGTCTGCATCGTAGGGCGTCCCATCGCGCCAGATCGCGTACATGATGCCGACCAGCTTGCGTGACATGGCGACGTTGGCGACCAGCTTGCCCCGACGCTCTGCTTGGCCCAGGGTGGATTCGTAAACCACCGCCATTTCGGCATGGTCTTCCATTGGGCCATGTGGCAGCAGCATCTTTCCACTCAGTATATCGAGAGCGCCCCACGGCAGGTCTTCTCATAGGATTACAAACAACAAACGTTGAAAGTGGGCTGGCTCCGGCCCGAGGCGGCGGTTGATGGAATCGAGCCAAGGGGAGTGCTCGCAAAGGAACCTCGCCAATGAACAATCGCCTACTCGGAACCAAGCTGATTATGGGGCATGCTGCGCTCCATTGATGAAAGGGTCGTAGCTGCCGGAGCCAGCTCTACTCAACACAACAGGCCAACACCTGGCAACTCTTGGGAGGTCGTTTCCTTCATGAACAATCCGGCCGACGAAGGAGGCCGGGGCGGGGCTGATACAAAACATTTCGTCAACTCTGGGGCCGGTGGCTCATGGTGTTCATGTCACTTACGAGCCGAGCCCACAGGTGCCGAAACATCTTCATTGCGACTCTTGCAGACTGACAAATAGGGTCATCGAATCTGAGGGCCCGCAAACAGCTTTCGCGGGGGGCCTTGGAGCGCGTGCCGGGGTATGCCAAAAAGGGTGTACCCTAAGAGGCGTTCCGACCGTAGACGGCGTGCCACGCGAAAGGCACCAACACACCCCGGCAGACCGACCGGCGAAACTCTGCTGACGGCGGCTAGTCTCTGCCCACCGCTGTGCTTTGACTATGAGGAAGTTGCATCGGAATATGTCGAAAATACCGACCTTGACTACGAAACCCACGGGCTTACCGTACGCGCGGTGGTATCAACCGCCACCCACGACACGACTTTCCCGGAGACCCCAATGTCTGACACTTCGCTTTTCGCACCGGTCCCTCTCGGCAAGCTGACGCTGCTGAACCGTTTAGTCATGGCGCCCATGACGCGCAGCCGCGCGGCGGGCAACGTGCCCAATGCGCTCATGGCCGAATACTATGCGCAGCGCGCCGGCGCGGGCCTCATTATCACCGAGGGGACGTCTCCATCACCCAACGGATTAGGCTATGCGCGGATCCCAGGCCTGTTTTCGGAGGAGCAGGTCGCCGGATGGAAGCTCGTAACCGACGCCGTTCACGCAAAGGGTGGACACATCTTCGCACAACTCATGCATACCGGCCGGGTCGGACACCCGCTCAACCTGCCCAAAGGCGCAGAGCTCATCGCACCGAGTGCTGTCGCTGCACCAGGCGAGATGTATACCGACCAGCAGGGCATGCAGGCCCACCCTGTGCCGCGCACCATGACCGAGGCGGATCTCGGCAAGACCCGCGCGGAGTTCGTACAGGCTGCGAGAAACGCCGTCGCCGCCCATTTCGACGGCGTAGAGCTCCATGGTGCAAATGGGTATCTCCTGGAGCAGTTCTTGAGCCCCAATACGAACGAGCGAAGAGACGCATACGGCGGCTCCGTCGAGAGGCGCATGCGCTTCGTGCTCGAGGTGGTGCATGCGGTGGATGACGCCATAGGGGGTGACAAGGTCGGCATTCGACTCTCTCCCTATGGGGCGAACGCCGGCATGACGCCCTATCCGGAGATCGACGAGACGTACAACCTTCTCGTTGAGAAGCTCGTGGTCACGGGCATTCAGTACATTCACATTGTCGACCACTCGGCGATGGGTGCGCCGTCCGTGCCCGAAAAGCTCAAGCATGCACTACGCAAGGCTTGGCCACGCACCTATGTCGCGAGCGGTGGCTTTGATCGTGCGAAGGCTGAGGTCGCGCTGCGCGAGCGGAGGGCCGATCTCATTGCTTTTGGCCGGCCCTTTCTCTCAAACCCGGACCTCGTGACCCGTCTCCAAAAGAATCTCCCACTGAATCCGCCGGACTTCAGTACCTTCTACACGCCTGGCCCCAAAGGCTACACCGATTATCCCGCGGCGGGGTGAGGTGTCCACCGCTCGAATTCAACGACGGAAAATTGTGCCACCACCAAAGGCCTGTTGGCGGTGAGCCGGTCCAACCACACAAACATCAACCGCCCGTGCTGTCGTTCCCAATGTGCCCTGTCCCATCTCGAACCTGCGGTCGAGAAACGGACGTGCCGTGACGCCTCGACGGGTTGGCCGTAGCATTTGCCAGTGGAAGTCAATTATCCCTTCATCTTTCGAAACGCTGAGTAGCTACTACTGAGGACTGCCTCGACCTCGACGCATTCCTGGATGCCATCGCGTCCGAGATAATCTGGCACCAACCAGCTTGGCCGTCCGTGGGCAGCCAACCTTACTTAAGTGAGACAGATGTCCTTCCCACTTCGTCTCACAGGACTACTCTCACCAACCATCACCATTTTTCGCTGGCGAGTGGCCGACACACGTAGATGAGGAGAAACAGGCCACCCCACAAGGAGTCCACAAATGAAGGGGTGTGAAGGTCAACTCCCGACAGTCCAAGACGAAGGGATGCGGCTCACGAAAGGCGACGATGGCGATGGTGTTCAAACTCGCAATCGAGGCCGAAAAGACCACCGACTCAATGGCAGTCAACTCATGGCGAAGGTGATCTAGTAGGGAGTGAGGTTTGTGAACGGCGAGATCGAGGAGGCCGCCGCATGAATCAACGATCTGAGGAATACGCTCAACTGGCGCTCACCGAAACACAGTATCTCCAAACAAAGGGAGAAGAACAAAGGGAGAAAATTCATGAATAGAAGAATTTGGGTTTTGGCTTTGGCTTTGGTCGCACTTGTTTCTGTCTCCTGCGAAGAAGTGGTGGTCGGGTATGCAAAAGATCCCGTTTCGCCGGAGATCGTCTCGTTTTCCGTAAGCCCCGGGTCCGTTTTGATTGGGGAGGCAACCGAAGTGACGTGGGCTTGGACGTATTCGAACTCTCCCACACCGGTCCCAAGCTGCAATATCAATCAGGGCGTGGGCGTCGTGGCAAATGGCGAGTCGACGAGCATCAACATCACGGCGGATACCACCTATGCCCTCACCTGCACCAATTCAGCAGGCTCGGACACCGCGCAAAAGACCGTCACGGTGGTTGCTTCCGCAGTTGCTCCAGATATCGCTACCTTCAGCGCGACTCCCAGTTCCGTGGAAACCGGTGTGTCAACGAATGTGTCATGGGCTTGGACGTATGCGAACTCTCCCACACCGGCCCCAAGCTGCAGCATCAATCAGGGCGTGGGTGCCGTGGCAAATGGCGAGACGACGAGCATCAACATCACGGCGGATACCACCTTTACCCTCACCTGTACCAATTCAGCAGGCTCGGACATCGCACAGAAGACCGTCACCGTGGTTGCTTCCGCAGTTGCTCCAGATATCGCTACCTTCAGCGCGACTCCCAGTTCCGTGGAAACCGGTGTGTCAACGAATGTCACATGGGCTTGGACGTATGCCAATTCTCCTACGCCCTCACCAAGCTGCAGCATCAATCAGGACGTGAGTACGCTGGTAAATGGCGAGACGACGAGCATCAACATCACGGCGGATACCACCTATACCCTCACCTGCACCAATTCAGCAGGCTCGGACACTGCACAGAAGACCGTCACCGTGGTTGCTTCCGCAGTTGCTCCAGATATCGCTACCTTCAGCGCGACTCCCAGTTCCGTGGAAATCGGTGTGTCAACGAATGTCACATGGGCTTGGACGTATGCGAACTCTCCCACACCGGCCCCAAGCTGCAGCATCAATCAGGGCGTGAGTACGCTGGTAAATGGCGCGACGACGAGCATCAACATCACGGCGGATACCACCTATACCCTCACCTGCACCAATTCAGCAGGC
>Ga0156400_1078_pt1 | contig 15072 bp, 13 predicted proteins | sample RifOxyA3_FD_108044 | JGI IMG/M metagenome (GOLD analysis project Ga0156400, IMG submission 108044) | Deltaproteobacteria bacterium RIFOXYA12_FULL_58_15
CCACGTCGCGGGTGCCCAGACCGAGGCCGGCGATGACCAGCAGAACTGTCACCCCAAGTGCGATGCCGATGGCGGCGATGGTGCCACGAGTTCGATGGGCCAGAACTTCGATCAGTGCGAGACGCAGCAGCTTCGGTGGGCTCATGTGAGACGCCCTTCACGCAAGTGAAGTACACGGTCCGCAGATCGTGCGATGGCTTCATCGTGGGTTGCGACCAACAGGGCGACACGGTCCTCGGCTAATTGATCGAAGAGAGTGAGGATCTCTGCACCCGTATGCGCATCGAGATTCCCGGTTGGTTCATCACACAACACGAGCTTGGGGCGGTGACAGATGGCGCGGGCGATCGCTACACGCTGGCGTTCTCCACCCGATAGGGCCCGTGGCCGGCGGTGCATCTTATCGCCGAGGCCGACGTTCGACAGCACCTCGCGGGCGCGTTCGGTGTTGGGCACGCCGTCCCCAAATCGTGCCGGCAGAAGGACATTGTCCAATGCGCTAAGATGTCCGAGCAGATTGTAGGCTTGAAAGACGAAGCCAAAAGTCTGGTTGCGGATTCTTGCGAGAGCGCGGTCACCGAGTCCGTCGAGGCGCCTGCCGTCTACCTCGACGGTTCCTTCATAGTGTGAATCGAGAGCGCCGAGAATATAAAGGAGGGAACTCTTGCCTGAACCCGATGGACCGAGCAGTGCCACCCGTTCGCCAGCGGCGATCTCGATGTCCACGGAGTCGAGAATGGTGATGTCGTGGTCACCGTCACGAACCCGTCGGCACAGCATCCTCGCCGCCAACAGGGGGGCTTCGGTCACTGCAACTTCTCCCGGATGCGAAGGCGCAAGCCCGCTTCCTCCGCGTTGATGGCTATCGCAACGTCGCCGAGGGTCTTGAGGAGCTCAAGTCCCGTACCGATGACGGCCCCGGCGCCCAAGGCGCTGGCGCGATTGCCCAGTGTCAACGTGCTGGCCGCCTCAGCCAAAACAGGAAGCCGAAAAACCATGACGCTGGTTCCGGGTTCCTTGACCAGCTCTTTCGCGACGCCCGCATCGAGGGCGTCGGTCAGGCCGGCTCCTTTGCCTGCTTTGCCCGTCATCCCATCCAGCGTCTTGTCCAGACGACCGCGACCGACGGCATAGATGTACTGGTTGCCCATCACTGCCCAAGCGAGCTTGGGATCCTGGATGTCGGGCTGAAAAACCAATGCCTTGGATTCGCCGACTGTGCGAGTGCTCGAGATGATGCGGATGTTGCGTTTGCCAAGATTGGCCTTGGCCTTCTCCAGGGCCGCGATGAATGCCTCCGGCTTTTCGAGTTCAGCTATGACGACGATGTGCACCGTGTCCACCAGCGTGCGCAGGGAACGTGTCTGCTCCGCCTGCTCGAGTGCCTTCGTCAGATCTGCGAGGTGGACCGACACGGTGAGCGGCCCCGAGAGGAGCGGCACCACCTCCCGCTCGACGTCGAGACCGACCGCCGCGTAGATTGTTGGCAGCGCCTGGTCGAGCCAGGTTGCCAGTTGGGGTTGGTGGCGCAGAGCAGCCAGGGCCTCTGGGCGTGCGGCGCGCGAAAAGAGCGCAAACACCGCGTCCGCTTCAACCTTTGCGGCCAACTCGCGCACGGGCGCGTGCTGCATGGCCTTGTCGATTCCTGGAACATCGAGGGCGAGGAAAGTGTCAGACGAGAAGCCGTTGGCATCCAAAGTGATGGACGTTGCGGCTCCGGCGCTCAACGGTCCCGGGTTTGACTTGAATACGTCTGTGGCGGCGGTTGCACGAACGAACAATTGAACTGCGCCGCGCCCGGCCTTTTGTGACAACCGGGTGTAGAGCTCATCTCTGTGCAGGGTGGTGGTATCGAGGCTCGCCTGCGCGGAGCCGGTCGTTGTAGCCATTCGTCCCAGCACAGCCTCCCAGGGGTTGCGCCCCGCTTCGCGGGCGAGGAGAACGAACCGGCCCACGTGCGCCCAGTGAAGCACTGGGACAACCTCATCCCCAAACGGTCTTCCTGCGGTCATGGTGGCAAATCCGTGCAGTTCGGCTTCGGTGAAGCGGTTGGCACCATCCGATTTCTCAATGATCTGTTTGAGCTTGGAGTTGAAAGCTCCGCGATCTTTGAGCTGGATGACCAAAATCGGCTCCGTGGTTCCAGGCTCGGTAAACAACAGCGCTCCACCCTGGGGATCGATTCCAAGAGCCGACCATTGTTCGGCCTGCATGGGGTCGAAGCCGAGCTGGTTCTGGACTGCCTGGCGCATGCGCGTGACCAATGGCCCGCCAACCTTGGCGGTGGCTTTGCCCAGGAAAGCATCGGCGTCGCCCAGGAGCCTGCCAATCTCAGGGAACCACACCGCCGTGGTCGCGTTGGCACTGGGAATATCAAGAATGTGGTCGGGGCCTGTATCAGTGCAGCCACGACAGGATACGGCCAACGCCGCGAAGGCCACTAGGAAAAATCGGTTCTTGTGCATGCCGCGTCGTACCACTGCAGAGGCATGGGTTTCAATGGTAGTGTCCAAATCAGCTGAGGTTTGGCAGGATACGCACGCTGTGCACGTGAAAGTCTCTGCGAATCTGCTCCGCCTCTCGAGTCGTGAGAAACACGTGGGCCATTGCAGTTGGCATGGCATTGGCCATGTCGCGCAAGAGCTCCATGGCTCGGGTGAGTTCGGATGCCGCAGCGTTGGTGGGGCCGAGCTGCCCTGCAAGAGCAGCGCGAGCCTCAACTTCCAATGGCCGCAGGTGCAGGCGGGCTGCGGTCATCGCGCAGCGTTCGAGTAACGCCATCGCCTGGGGCAACTCGCCCAGAAGCGCTGCCGCCTCGCCGCGAAGAGCAGTTGCTGTCGGCACGAAGTCGCCGAGTCGGCCCAAACGGACCACCGACCGCAGTTGTTCGGCCAACGTTCTTGCCTGTTCACCGTTCTGTAATAGGAGTGCCGAGCGGGTGGCATAGACAAGCGCGAAAGCGAGGTCCGCAGGATCTTGCAATGGTCCGAGAAGTTGGTCGACAATCGCGAAGAGCTCGTGGGTATCTTCTGCTTTGCCTGCCCGCACTTCCACCCAGGTCAGAATCGCACGTGCCGATGCTGTGAGCGCGGCGTTGGACAGTGATTGACCTGTTTCGAGAGCGACTGTGATATAGTCTTGCGCTCGCGTCAGGTCACCGAGTCGCGCATATGTGTGTCCGAGCCCCAATGCCGTCGCCGCCTGCCCTCGCATGTCTGATGTTCGCTCCCTCAGATCAAACGCTGTGTGTAGCGCAATGAGGCTGGCGCGAAAGTCACCATAGCGAGCTCTGACCAAACCAATACGACGCAGGACAACGCTCTCGTCAGCTCGGGCGTGGCAAACGCGGATGAGCTCGAGGCTTTGCTGGTAATGTCGCAACGCACTTTCCAGGTCGCCCTGGCGGACACAGATGTCGCCCGTTTCACGCAGCACCAGGCCATGGCGCAATTGATCGCCGCTTTGGCGAGCAATCTGCAATCCGTGTCGTAACGCTTGCCTTGCTGCGCGGAATCGACCTGCGCGGGCAAAGCCACGTCCCAAAAAGGTGCTTGTCGCCGCGAGGGCAGAGGCATCGTTCTGAGCCCGCGCACGTTGTTGGGCTTGGCGAGCACAACGTACCGCTTGGACGATATCACCTTGCTCTTGCCGGAGTCGCGCCAAGTCGAGAAGGAGTTCAATGACTTCCTTTTTTGCATCGAGTTTTTCTAACTCGGCGAGGGTCGTGAGCAGGATCGCCAGAGCGCCGGTGGTGTCGCCAATCCTCGTCGCCACCAGGCCTTGCAGACGGTGGGCCATGGCAATGAGTCGGCTGTCCGGCTGCGCTTGCAATAGCTCCAATGCGCGGTTGGCGTGTCGACTGGTCTCCCCTGAGTTGCCGCGTGCATACTCTACGGCACCGAGGCCCAAGGTCGCCTCAATGGCAATGAAGCGGTCGCCGCTCTGACTTTGGGGAGAGATCGGCTCCTCGTCAAAGGAAGCTCCTGCGAGCACGGCGCGGTACCATGTCACCGCCTGTGGAAGCTCCCCGACCCTCTCGAACACTCGGGCCAGCTTCAGCGCGATGGGCGCAGCCTCGCGGGTTTCGTTGCCTACGGTTGCGAGGGCCCGCCGGTAGTACTCGATGGCGCGGCGGTCGGCGTACAGCGAAGCGGCGCGGTCACCGGCCTCGACCGCAGCCTCGACTGCCGCTTCTCTATGGCTGCCCTTGAGAAGGTGCTCAACCCGTTCATTGAGGCGTACAGCGCTGTCCGTGTGCAGATGGACGACGTCGGCAGCGCGATCATGCATTCGCATTCTTACGTCTGGCGGGATGCGTTGATAGACCTCCGCGAGCACGTGGTGGTTGGCAAAGGAGAAACGAGGGTGTTTGACCGCGGGCGAGGGCTTGAGAATTTCGAGGCGAGCCAGGGTGGCCAGGGTGCTTCCCGCTTCGGCTGACGCCACCTCGGCAATGGCCGCCGCTGTTGTGGCATCGATGTCGTGACCCACCACCGCCGTTGCCCAAAGGATCTGCAAATGGTTCGGCTTTGCTTTGTCCACCAGAATTTTCGCCAGGTCGCCGTGACTGGCGGCCTGGTAGCTGCCACCTTTGAATTCGAATGTAGCTCCACTTTTTTGCACTGCGCCGCTGCAGAGTAGCCTTGCAAGAGTGTGCTCCACCAAGCTCGGCATGCCTTGACTCTCGCGCGAAAGTCGCGCGAGTGCCGGTTTCGGGATCTCCATACCGACAAGACGGTGGCGAGCAAGTGCGTTGATTTCACCTTGGCTCAAGGGACCGAGGGTGATGACCTCACCCATGTTTGCGAGGGTGGTGGTGAAACTCTCAGAATCCGTTGTCTGCTCTGCGGCGCACACCAACAACAATGGAAGTTTGTTGAGTCTTGCGGCGAGGCTGCGCAGCACCGCGAGCACAACGGGGGCTGCGAGGTGCAGGTCGTCGACCAACAAAGCGGTGGGACGGTCACCCAACCCTGCGAGGGATGTCGCCACCTGGCCCGCAAATGCGGAAACGTCGGACAAATGGGCACGGCTACCCAGGAGCCGCGGCGTTGGAGTCGTGGGTTTTGTCTCCAGCTCGCGAGCAATTCGTAGCAGCGCACCCAGCGGCGAGCCGGGTCTATCTGTCGTGTGCAACCGCAAGACGCGCATGCCGTCGAGGTTCAGTTGTGTCGAGAGATCGCGCAAGAAAGGAGTTTTGCCGCAACCCACGCCGCCCACCACTGATACCACGGCCCCACGATTCTCGCTCTGCACCAACCCTGCGGTGCGCCGCAGACTGCGGATCTGCCGCGAGCGGTGCGAGACAGCCCCGCCTCGGAGTAACCGCTCTGCAGCGGCGCTCTTGGGGCCTTGGCTCAAGCGCAAACCCTTTTTGCGCGACAGGACATCCGCGGCGACGATGGCATCGGGGAAACGGTTGTTTGGATTGGGCTCAATCAGTTGCATGACAAAGTCTGACAGGCCCGCAGGAATCACGGGATTGATGTGATTCGGTGCTGCGAGGTGTCCTTTGTGCTGGTGGGCAATGTCTTCGAGAGTGCGGGGAACGTCATGAGGCAGAAGCGCTTCATACAGAACCATTCCCAACGAGTAGAGGTCGGCGCGACCATCGATGGCCTCGCCGCGGCTCACTTCCGGTGCCATGTATGGAAGAGTTCCAGCCGAAGTGGTTGGAACCCCCGCCCGGGCGAGTAAGCCGAAATCGACGAGGCGGACCATCGCTCCGGTGCCCTCGCCGACAACCAAGAGGTTCTGCGGTTTCACGTCTCGATGCACCCAGCCGCGCAGATGAATGGTGGCCAGGGCATCGAGTATTTGGATGGCGAGAACGCCCAAGGCTGCGGGTTCTGCGTTGAAGTGACCCAAATCAAGACCTTCGACCAACTGCATCGTGAAGTACGGGCGGCGGGTGTGGGTGATGCCGAAGTCGAAAGCGCGGATGATATGGGGGTGGTGGAGCTCCGTCAGGCGTTGGAATTCTTGACGATAGCGGCGTATCTGGCCCCGTTGGGTGGCGATCTTGAGTGCTCCACGTTCGTTGTGAAAACGGTCGTGGATCTCGACAACGCGAGACTGGGCGCCTCCCCCAAGTTCGCGGATGACTCGAAACCGCGGATCAACGCCGAGATTGCTGTTTTCCACCCAGCATTCGATATCACCTGGAGCGGGTGGAATTCCACCACCCAGGAGCCCAAGGAGCGTCCTCCTGCGACGGCTGTTTGGGTAGCTCCGCTAGTCTATGAGACGAACCTCCCCAGTGGCAGTCTCCGCCTTGACCACTGTCGTGAGGTCCTTTTCTTGGTTGGCGAGAATGCTCATCGCGGCCAGAAACTCTGCATAGAAATTCTTGGACGCAAAGCCCCAGGTCGACTTCTTGTAATTCTCAATCAGATAAATGAGGTCCGTGGATCCCGCCGCGTTGACTGCTCTTCTCACGCCGTAGGGACCATGGTTGTAGCCTGTGATAGCGAGTGGCCAGCTGCCAAGCATGCGGTAGTTGTCCCGCAACATTTTCGCTGCGGCGCGAGTTGATTTCTTGACGTCTAGCCGCTCGTCGTTTTTTGCGGAAACATCCAAGCGGAGGGAACGCGCAGTTGCTGGCATCAACTGCCATAAACCGGCGGCACCTGCTGACGAGCGCGCCCTGGGATTGTACATGGACTCGACGAAGGGTAGGGCACAGATCTCCGTGGGTACCCCTTCCTCTTCGAGAATTGGCCTAATGTCGTGAAGATAATCCCGTGCGCGCTGTATGCCTGCTTCAAAATGGTCGGCAACACCCCGCTGCGATCGAATTCGCAGCCATGCACCGTTGAGGTGAGGGGACTCGTTCCCTCCCGCCAAGGTGAGTAGGATCTGGTCTTCGTCATCGAGGGGCACAGGATCTATTTCCAGGCGGCGAAGTCTGTCTCGCAATTCCAAATTGGCCTTGCGCACAATTTCACGTGCCCGCTCCTCGAGGATGTCTCCAGCTTCGTTCTTGGGCAACTCGAGCACCTGCCAGATGATGTTCATATGTTCGCGGTCGTGTACGACCACCCGACCGCTGTCGTGTTTGGTGAAGATATCGACCCAGAAACGGACCGCAGGCTCCAGCTCCTCCGGAGCCGGGAAGTGTTTCGAACCCACAGGGTTGCCATCCATCGCCAAGAGGGTTCCCGGCCAGGCGCGAGCCCCGAGTGGGGCGAAGAGGATGAAGGTGACGAGCGCCGTCAGAATACGCATGGACGGTAACCTCATTCCGATTGAAAGGGCCGACTGCCGTTTCGCACGTCAAAGGTTATCATTTTCGATCACAAAAGCCAGTCCGATGGTCGTTTTGATTCGAAGTGGCTCAGCTGGTTGGTCGCGGCTTGTGCATGTCGATGAGCTCGAGCTTATCCTCGGCGATCTTGAGGTCCACTCGGTCTCGCAGGCCCTGGGCATCGCCCGAGTGTTGGAATGGATAGGGCTTGTCGACCTCTATGGTGACGTCTTCGACCAAGTAGTCCATCAAGGCCTTGGGATTGCGGTAGGTGCCGTTCCACATACTCGGCAACTGCGGCAGAACGCGAAGGGGCCCGAGGGTGCAAATGCGCAGGTTCATCATGTTTGGCATGATGCGGGCGTAAGGGAACATACGGAAGCCATAGCCATAGAAAGGCGCTGTGCCGGCGGCGACGAGACGTGCCGGTCCCTCCCACAAGGTCGCCCCTGGCTCGATCTCTTCGACACAGTCGCCACGACGCGAGTCAACGAAGTAGGCGCGACCGCGGTTGACCACTCGAATGGACATCTTCTCCGCCCGGCCAGAGAGGATGCGCGGCACTGTCCGTCCAAAAACGGTCATGAAGTAGCCGGTGAGATTCTGCATCAACATCTTGAAGATGGGATTTTTTGCCTGGGCCTTGAGACTGTTGTAGTCGTCGAGCAGTTGTGAGTCGTAGCCCATGCCACCAAAGAAAAACCGTTCGCCGTCCATGTCGATAAGGGGAATCGACTTGGTGCGTCCAGGGACAAAATCGACGATGCGCTGCAGGTCGCGGGACGCCTTGCCCGCGCCTATGAGGGTGCTCACACCGTTGCCGGTGCCAAGCTTGAGGAATGCAAACCTGGGTTGGCTTAGCAAGGGTTGGGTTTCGCCGAAGCGGCGATAGCGTTCTGTGCGCCAGTCATTGGATTCCCTGACGTAGCGCTGAACCAGATTGACTACACGCATCAAGGTGCCGTCACCGCCGCCGCTGACGATGGTGCCGTAGCCACGTTGCACAACTTCTCGCGAAAACTCTTCGGCTTCGTCAATGGAGCGGGTCTCAAAAACGTGCTCCTTGCCAACGATGTGCGCTAGCCTGCGACGGACTCGATCGGTCACGTGTCGGGCATTGCGATTGAGCAAAACTGCGATCCGTTGGGGATCGGGGGCGAGGACGGGCAGCGCAGTCGCCAACCCAGGCCAAGCGATCTCCTGCCGCGCTGTGCGGATAGATTCGAGCATTGCTTCTCCTCCTGGTGGGTTCCGGCTCCCGACGGCTCGTCCATAGACGGCCCACGCTGGCTGTCTTGCAAGCAATACTTGTACCAGAACTGCGCGACAAGGTGACAACAGAAAACATAAACAAATCAACAGGTGCTGCCAACGACCGGCGTCACAAACGCGAAACCGATTTCGCACTTGAAGCGCGGTGCGAAACAAGATTCGCACCTGCGCAAGGGTTTGTTGAATATTTAATGAATTCAATTAGTTGTGTCGTGTTCGTCGGCGAGGCCGTGATTGTCGAGGTCAAGCATCAACAAAGCAAATGTTGACGTTGTCTTGGGGCTCGCCTAGGACCAGTCAGTGGATGGTGAAGAATCGGCGGGTTCCCGCTATAGGCAGCTCGAGGCGCGGTTTGTGCCATCCGCGCGCAAGCTCTCTTGGACTGTCGAGTCACCCCTTTCTGCGGCCTCCCTTGCGCAGGATATCAGGCTGCGGTGTGAGCTCGACTCGCGAGGGTGGGAGCGGTTGCTGTGGCACGGCGGATTGCACATAGACCGCAAGCGCATAGATGTCTTGCCTGAGCAGATAGCCGCAGGCAGCCTCGTGGTCGTATACCTCTTCGCACGGGAGCCGGACGCCGTGGCCCTCACTGAATCCGCGATCATTTTTCAATCCAAAGATGTCGTGGTGGTCAACAAACCAGCTTGGCTGACGGTCCAGGGAACGCGGGCGAGCAATCGCATCTCATTGGAGGCAGAGCTCAAGCACCTGGTGGGTGCCCAATGGATTACGCCAGCGCACCGGTTGGACCGTCAGACGAGCGGTGTCATCATTTTTGCCCTCAATGCCGACACAGCCCGGCAGTTGAACCAGCAGTTTCAGCGACGTGAGGTCGACAAGTTGTACTGGGCCTGGGTGACTCCACCGCCCAATCGTTGCCAATGGGAGGTGTCTGGCTTTATGCGCCAACGGGAGCATCCAGGACATGCCTTTTTTGAGATCGATGAACACGAGACTGTGGGCAGTCGGGCGAGTCACACGAGCTTTGTGTGCCTGGATATTTTCCAACAATTTGCCTTCGTTGAGGCTCGTCCCACGAGTGGCCGGACCCATCAGATTCGGGTGCACCTCGCCAAGGGTGGCACTCCGATAGTGGCCGATCATCTCTATGGTGATGTGGATCCGCACGGCCCATGGGCAGAAAGGCTGATGCTCCACGCGAGGAGTCTGACTGTGAAGCTGCAGGGGCGGGTGGAGACATTCGTTGCGGAGCCGCCCGCCGATTTTGAGGAGTTCTCACAGCGAACACGAAGGCTGGTGTGCTCGCACGACAATTGCTAGAACGCCAAGGTACACGTCGAGGGCACCAGGTGAAGATGATGAACGACACTAGATCGCGAGCACCGCGGTTCACCGTGGGTGGATTGAAAGTTATCTATGACACCGGAGACACTTTTTGGTCAGCGCCGGTTGTAGACGTGTCTGAGTCAGGCATCTTTGTCGAGACAACCCACACGTTGGCGCCGGGCACACGGGTGGTGTTGATGCCTGACACGCCGGAGGAAGACCAGCTTCCCTTCGAAATTCATGGTGTCGTGGTGCGCAGCATTGAATACGATCTGGACCGACACTGGGACCGCACCCCGGGAATCGCATTCCGATTGGAAGGGTTGACAGTCGAGAATTTCGAGTTGCTGCGGACTTTCCTGCGGTCTCATGGTGTCGGGTCCCGCCAAGGTTGATTTTCGACCCAATTTGAAATCCCACGGGTAGGCAGTCAGGACGGCAGTATGATGCTGAGTCAACGAGCGAGAAAAGTCATCAGACGTGTGATTGTTGGCTCGGCGGTGTTGTTTGCGCTGGTACTGGTCACCCTCGTTGCCGTTTTCATCTATCTCAAATCTGCGGTGCCAACCATCAACTCCCTTGCTGATTATGATCCTCCTCAGGCGACCAAGGTTTACTCTGATGACGGTCAACTGGTTGCGTTTTTCGCCAACGAGAGGCGATCGGTCGTGCCCATCGAGTCGCTGCCGAAGCATGTGGTGTTCGCATTCTTGGCGGCAGAGGACGCGGGGTTCTATGAGCACAAGGGGATCGACTATTTCGGCATTTTTCGAGCGGCGATCAAAAATCTTCGACCTGGGGCCCACCTGCAAGGTGCGAGTACCATCACTCAGCAAACCGTGAAGACCATGGTGCTCGGTCCGGAGCGCTCCTACACCCGTAAGATGCGCGAGGCGATCTTGTCTCGCGAGCTCGAGCAGATGCTCAGCAAAGATGGCATTCTGCACCTCTATCTCAATCAGATTTATTTCGGCTCAGGTGCTTACGGAATAGAGGAGGCTGCCCGCGTCTATTTTGGCAAATCGGCGCGTGAGCTCAGTCTCGGCGAAGCCGCCTATCTCGCATCGATCCCCAAGAGCCCGGCGCGTTTTACCATCCGGGCGAATCCAACCGCCGCGAAGGAGCGCCAGAAGTATGTTCTGCAGCAGATGGTTGACCACAATTGGGCTCCAGAGGATGCGGCGCAAAAAGAGATGGATGCTCCGGTACCTACTCCGGTGAACCAGACCCCCCTGCGCAACGAGACACCCCACTACGTCGAGCAGGTTCGGCGCGAGCTCATCGAAGAGTACGGTGAAGAAGAACTTTACGAAGGTGGGTTCACCATCTACCTGGCGATGAATGCCAAGATGCAGATCGCCGCGCAAGATAGTCTGCGCAAGGGATTGGAGGATTTGGCCAGGCGACAAGGCTGGCCAGGTGCGCGTCTGCGTATTGAGGTCGACAAGCTCGATGGGTACCAAAAGGCATTGCATGTTGCGCTCGAGGCTGAGCTCGACAAGATCTCTGTCTACACCGGGGAGCGCTCCAGTGGGCGCAGGATCTGGGACCTCGGGTCCATCACCGCTGAGACCTTGGCGAGTGAGGAAGCGGTTGTCGATGCCCTGCAGCTCAAGCCTTTGAAGATTGGCGAGCGGGTGACCGCTATCGTCAGCCGGGTCGACTCGATCGCCGATGTTGCTTGGATTGATCTCGGTACCACCGAGGTTGAGTTGCCCCTCAAACAGGTCTCATGGGCCCGGCGGTTCTCTCCCATTAAACACACCGACAATCCGCGGGATATTGGCGACGTTCTCAGCAAGGGCGATCTCGTCCAAATTGATATTACCGGCGTGCCCACTCGCCTTGCTCTGGACAAAACGAAGTGGGTCCTCGAAGTCGAGCTCATCCCCGAACCGAAAGCTGAAGGCGCTCTCGTCAGCATTGATCCACACACGCGATACGTGCGGGCCATGGTGGGAGGGTATGATCAACGATCCGGCACTTTGATTCGAGCAACGCAGTCGAGGCGTCAACCCGGTTCGGCATTCAAGCCCATCGTCTACGCTGCTGGGCTTGAGGCTGGGGAAATCACACCGGCCAAGATCTGCAACGACACGCAGATCTTGATGCGCGATCCGTGGACTGGCAAGGCGTGGAAACCGGCCAACTACGACGGTCTCTATGACGGGCCGATCACCTGGAGAACCGCCCTGATGAAGTCGAAGAACACGTGCTCCGTCAAGCTGGTGGAAAAACTCGGCTGGGAAAAGGTGGTGGCCACTGCCAAGTCGTTGGGAATTGAAACGGAACTACCGGAGAACCTGACGATCGCTCTCGGATCAGGTGACGTGACCCCCCTTGAGCTCGCCAACGCGTATGCGACCATAGCTGCCGGTGGCCTTCGCGCCGAGCCGATTTTTGTGCGCAAGGTGGTGAGCAAGGACGGTAGCATCCTCCAAGAAAGACGTGCCGAGGTCGAGGAGGTCATGCGTCCTGAGGTCGCCTATGTGCTCAGCCAGATGATGCGCTCCGTGGTGGAAGAGGGGAGCGCGACGAGGGCGCTGGTGCTCGACCGACCTTTGGCAGGCAAGACCGGCACCTCGAACGAATCGCGAAATGTTTGGTTCGGTGGGTTTTCCCGTGAGTTGGTTGCGGTGGTCTGGGCCGGATTTGATGACAATGCACCTCTCGGTCGGGCCTACGGTGGCAATACGGCCCTGCCGATTTGGATTCGATTCATGGGCCGAGCCCTCGAGGGCGTGCCACAGCGGGACTTTCAGCCTCCCGAGGGTATCGCGTTCGTCAGGGTCAATCCCGAGACGGGAGAACTCTCGAACGAGCCTGGGGCCATCGAGGAGACGTTCATTGCCGGGAGCGAACCGGAGAAGTCGACGCAAGCGTTGCCAAGTATTTTCATCGAGGACGACGACAAGAGTTTTGCCCCTTAGTGAGATACTCGTGCACAACGACAGTGCGCATGTCCCTCATTTCGATCCAAGGGATATCCGGGTTCTCCGGAACACAGTTGGATTCTGCATGCCTGGTTGCCTCCCCAAACAAAACCACACCGACAACAAAACCACGCCGACATGATGAGGTCGAGTCAAAACTCTTACCCTTGTCCGCCGTGATCACCGGCAAGATCCCCAAAAACGGCAGCTTCAACACCTTCTCGACCTGCTCTTGGCCCTTGCCCGCGCCGCCTCATGCACCCGAACATTGTTGACCTTGAGCATCTCGGTCAAGTCCGCCGCTTTTTGCCGCTTCAACACTGAGCTCATAGAGCGCCCGATTGTTGTCCCGCTCGCGCAGGAGCCGGTTGTAATCGATTTTCTTTTCCACCCAACTTGTTGAGTGCGAAGGCTCGAAGGCCTCCTTCTTGACGTTGTCAATGGCACCTGACAGTCGGACAGTCGGACAGTCGGACAGTCGGTGCAGTGGACAGTCGGACAGGACCTCCGCTCATCTGGACCTGGATAGCTGCATTGCGACTCTGATAGTATCAACCCATGGGAGATGCCGAGTCGAATCAGACCGCGCAAGTCGATTTGTCACTGATCGACGAAGCGTTGAAAATGTCGCCGCTCGAGCGCCTCGAGTACAATGATCGCATGGTAAACATGGTCGAGGAGCTGCGGGCCGGTTTCGCCCAAAAAGACCATGGCTGATCTCACGACTCTGCTCGAACGGCTCCATGATGCTGGTGTCGAATTTGTGCTCGTGGGCGGATTGGCCGCTGTGAGTCAGGGCGCTCCGGTAACCACGTTCGATGTCGACATCGTGCACCGAATCGACCCTGAGAATGTCTCTCGTTTGCTCGTGTTGCTAGACTCCCTCAATGCCAGACACCGGGGTCAGGGGGACCGAGTTCTTCGTCCCAATTCGAGGGATTTGTCAGCTGGCGGACATTGCCTGTTGATGACTGATTTAGGGGCCCTCGACGTGTTGGGCCGAATCGAAGGTGGGCGCAAATATGAGGACCTGGTCGACCATGCTCGTGATATTCAGTTTCGCGGTCGGACGATGAAGGTTCTGGACTTGAGTCTGCTGGTCGAGCTGAAAAGAGAGTCAAAACAACCAGAAGACCGTCAGCGACTGACGATCCTCGAGGCAACTCTGCGACGTCGGGGCGATCGCTGAATTGCGGTGGGCAGATCGGCTGCGGCGCATGCTTGGGATAGATGCACGACGCACGCTGTGCGACTGTCTGGTCGCCACCACAAACGTCTCCGGTGCCTGGTGTTGCAGCATGAGCCACATGGCCTCGACATAATCCCCAGCAAAACCCCAGTCGCGCCGCGCCTCGAGATTCCCCAAGAACGTCCTGTGCTGCAGCCCCATCTTGATGCGGGTCGCTGCCCGGGTGATCTTGCGGGTCACAAACGTCTCCCCACGCCGGGGCAGGGGCTAGCTGAATCTGAAGGGATGAATTACAATGAAAGGTATGGATTCTAAACTACCAGTAGTTCTTCGGACCGGTGAGGATGGATGGGTCGTCGCTGAGTGCCCCATCATTCCGGGGTGCATTACCCAGGGCAAGGATAGAAACGAAGCGTTGGCCAACATTCGAGAGGCTATCGCCCTGTGTTTGGAGACTCGTGCTCAAGAAGGCTGGGCTCTCCCTTCCAGCTACGAAGTTGTGGATGTGGCTTTGGCTGGATAGATGCCACCTCTTCCTGTCATATCGGGCCGCGAGTGCATCGCTGCCCTTGAGAAGATCGGTTATCGCGTGCTTCGACAAAAAGGCAGTCACGTTCGATTGGTCTGCCGAGGACGTCTCTCCGTGACGGTTCCTTTGCACCACACCCTGGACCGAGGAACACTGCGCAGCATTATCCGAGCCACCGAGTTATCTGTCGATGAGTTTGTCGCCTGGTTGGGTCGTTGAGTGTCGCAAACGTATTCGTATCTTCATTCATCAACCCCATGGAGATGGGGGGCAGTGCACAGCCCCACGAGATTGCGCGCGTCGACGCGGCCGCCGCGGGCACGGGTGCTCGGATGTGGTGCAGATGTTGCGCCGCACGGGTGCTGCAGGGCACCTGACAACGACCGCCGCCGTGTTCGAGCAGCCGCTGAGCAGTTCATCGATCAGCTCATGCAGTTATGGAGCGAGCCCTACTATGTCTGCCTGCCGAGCGCGGCCGAGCGACACGGTGCGGCCCATCAACGGCCCCAGGCGACCCAGGTCATGGTGCGCAAGAATCGTCAGGGCATCGAGTGTGGGCTGGACCGCATCGAGTTTGTCGCGCGTGGTGACCTCGAGCAGATGCCCGTCACCAAGC
>Ga0156400_1040_pt1 | contig 14917 bp, 11 predicted proteins | sample RifOxyA3_FD_108044 | JGI IMG/M metagenome (GOLD analysis project Ga0156400, IMG submission 108044) | Deltaproteobacteria bacterium RIFOXYA12_FULL_58_15
AAAAGACATACTCAGAATTATCCATTTCCACATGGTGAGCTCCTCAGGAGACGGAGCATAGCCGCCAATTCTTCCAGAGTCCAACGGGTGACCTCGACCCTGTTCGTGATGTGCGGCCTTGTTCGACTTGTTCGACGTGGTGCAGAGCGGCCTTGTTCGACCTGTTCGACGTGGTGCCGAACGGCGATCTGTGGCATACAAGCATCCTTGGAGGGCTCGCCATGTGCCGGATTATTCTCATCGCTGATGATTCGGCGGTATTTCGCGATCTTGAAGCGAAAGTCCTCGAGACGCATGGCTACCACGTCATTCATGCTTCGAATGGTGCAGAGACCTTGCGCAAGGCGGTCGAGGAAAAGCCCGACCTCATTCTCCTCGACATTCAGATGCCGGTGATGGATGGGGTACAAACGTTGGCGCTGTTGAAAAAGCAACCAGAAACGAAAGACATCCCTGTGTTTGTCGTTTCGACCATCGGTCGAGTAAAGGATCGTGAAATCCTTCTGAAGGGTGGTGCCGACGAGTTCATCTCCAAGCCAATCAACATTCGCGAGATGCTCCTGCGCATCCAAGAGCATCTGGGGTGAGTTGAGCTCTTTGCATCCCCTGAGAATAACGCCTCTCTGTTTCGCCTGCGCCTTCAACATTGCCGCTTCGCCTCGTTCCCCGGCTCCGACGGTGGGCACCGATTGGCCTCAGGGACGACACGACGCCAAGAACAGTGCCCAAGTGAGGTTTGGCAGTGCAGAGGTGGGCAAGCTCGTGAGGTGGGAATTCCATGGCAGTGATCGCGTGTGGGGTTATCAACCAGGCATGACTGTGTGGACGTCACCGGCGGTTGCACTGGTGGGAGGTCGCGCTGCGCTTGTGATCGGTAGCTACGACCACAACATCTACAGTCTCGACGCCACCACTGGCGTGCAGCTATGGAGGTTCACCACCGGCGACAGCGTTTATGCCAATCCGGTGATCTGGAATGACGGCGAGGAGACCTGGGTCTTTGCCACCTCGACCGACCGGTTGGTGTACGCACTCGATGCCGAGCTTGGCAGTCGCAAGTGGATACACTCCCTGGAAACCTTTCGGCCGACCCTTGGCGGTGCCCGATTGTCTTCGCCAAATGTTGGAATTGCCAACGGGAAGCACACGGTGTTTGTGGGTCATTGGATCTGGGATCGCTCCCTGGCCCGGAGCCAACAAGAGGGCGGCATTACCGCACTCGATGCACGAACTGGCGAAGTCATCTGGCGGCGTTTGCTTGGGGACAACGAGATCACCGCGCCTACCTACGCCCAAATCGGTGCTCGTCACATCATCGCTGCCGGCTCTGCCAACGGCACGCTCCATGTTCTCGATGCTAACACCGGCGATGTTCTCTGGAACAAGACTGAGCTCGATGCCATTCGTGCGGCGCCTGCCATCACCTCGCAAGAGGGCGGCAGAGTGGTCTATTCATCCAACGCTGGCATTGTCCGTTGCCTCGACGTGCTGAGTGGCGACGAAGTCTGGAGCTATCAAACCGGCAACTGGGTAACCGCTTCACCTATGATCGCTGACATCGATCGGCGCCTGGTGGTCGTCGTAGGGTCCTATGATCGTTCCCTGTACGCACTCGATCTGCTCACCGGTGTGCAAGTGTGGCGCTACTTCGCCGAGGGGGGAGTCTACGCCGCTGCAGCTCTTGCTTTGCTGCCCGGTCAGCCGCTGGTGCTCACATCGGCATGGGATCATCACCTGCACGCCGTTGACGGTCGCGATGGCTCGAAGGTCTGGCAGGTCTACACCGGTCGACCGCTTTGGGATGCCATCGGCCTCGAGCACAGCAATTGGGCTTCCCCCATCGCCGTCGAGATCAATGGCCACTGGGGTGTCTATTCAGGCTCATACGATGGCGTCCTGCGCGCTTTTCCTCTCGACGACGTGGTCGCCTTGCGGTCCGAGCGCGAGCGATCCAACCTGATTTTCTGGTTGTCGTTCCCCATTGCCCTCGCCTGCGTGGCTTTGTTCAGCATCGCCCTCACCCGCCAGCATCGCAAGCATACACTTGATCTCAGGGCGGGTTCGTCTCGGGAGCTACCTTGACTGAAAGTGGAAATCGACTGTCGTTTGAACTGCCAATGCTGCATGGCACGTTGCTTCGTCGATACAAACGTTTTCTCGCGGACGTGGAACTCGAGGACGGACGCAAACTCACTGTTCATTGTCCCAACTCCGGCTCGATGAAGAACTGCTGTGAACCGGGAAGGCCGGTTGTCCTCAGTGACTCCAACAACCCAAAGCGCAAATTGCGTTACACTTGGGAGCTCATTCAAATCGGGCGCACTTGGGTGGGGGTGCACTCGGCCAAGTCGAATCACTTCATGGCGCGGTTCATTGCTGCTGGCGTTATTCCAGAGCTCGCAGGGTATGACGAGTTACGCCGAGAAGTGATCTATGGGGAAGGCGGGCGCAGTCGCGTCGACCTCGCTCTGCAGTCTCAGGGACGTCCTCGCTGTGTGATCGAGATCAAGCACAGCACCATGCGAGTGGGCCGATTCGCGGCGTTTCCCGACGCAGTCACGGCACGGGGCCGCAAGCATCTCGAAGACCTGCAATGGGCCGTGAAGCAGGGCGATCGGGCCGTCATGCTCTTTGTCGTTGGTCGTGACGATTGCGAGGAGTTCCGGCCGGCCGATGAGATCGATCCCGCCTACGGCGAAGCGCTTCGCAACGCCATCGATGTCGGCGTCGAGGTCTTGGCCTATCGACTGAAATTTCGCATTGACAGTGTGGAGCTCCTGGACCGACTGCCGCTGTGCATCACGGGTACGAAGCCACAAACAGGTCAATGAAGGCTTGCAGTTGATCGCCCGGCAGAGCGTTGATGCCAGCGGCTGCGGCGCGGCCTCCGCCGGTGGAAAATTTTCTGCACAGTGCGTCCGCTCCCTGTTTGTTGTCGAGAGGGGCACGAACGCTGACGAGATAGGTACCGTCGGGTCGCTCGGTGAGCACTGCGTGCGCTCTCTCGGGTGAAGCATTGGCGAGATCGTTGCTGTAGACGCCGGAGACCCGCCGTGCCCAGGTTTCATCGGGCAAAATGAATACGGCGGTCGTTTTGGATGCGTGTGTCGGCTTCAAGGCTGCCGCGGCCGCCATGTCGTCGCAGTAGCCCGACTCGAGCTTGGCAAAAACACCGGCGTCGTCTTCGACGAAATCAAAGGGGGTTGGATACGAATGCATGAGCTCGAAGAGCTCACCTGGGGAAAAATGCAGGTCCGCAATTGAAGCGCCATATCCGTTGTAGTTCAGGTAGGTGCCTAGCTTCTCCAGCAAGGATGTTCGTTCTTCAGACAGCTGAAGGTCTCGGGCAAGCTGGCGAGCACTGGTATTCAAGTTGTCGCCGAAGGCACCCGTCATCGCCCATTCGGGATATTGGTTTTTGAGGTGCTGATTGACGAGTAGGCTGGTGCAGATGTTTGAATCGGCATCAATGACCGCCATGAACGCGTCGTGTTGGGGCAGATCCCCCGCGAAGTGATGGTCGACGTAAAAAATCTCGGCTCCAGCGTCGAGGGCCGCCATCACCCCCTCACGGTTCATGTCGAAGCTGATATCGAGGACGGTAACCCGATCCCCTGATGCGATGTTGGCTTTGGCTACGAGAGCGATGTCGCGCTTGACACCAGTGATGAGCGCACTGTCTCTGGGCTCGACAAGGCGCAGCTGGATGAGTGCACACAAACCGTCGGCGTCGCCATTGAAGATGTCGATGTTGGACATGAGCCTGGTGTAACCGAGGCCCGTGGCTCACACAACTGTCGGTTGAAGCTTGCGCTCATGCCATGAAACTTACATTCGGTGTCCATCCAAGTGTCGGTGCAACCGACTGCAACTACAAAGGATTTTGTACCATAGGTGAAGTAATTGATTTTGCGCTAGGCAGAACAATCACAAATGTACTACTGAACCTTAGGGAGGTACACCCGTTAACGCCGATGACAGAGCCGACCCAAGAGAAGCAAAAGATCCTCGTCGTCGACGATGAGCAGAACAACCTTGACGTTGTCACTCGTGTATTCCGCCGAGAATTCCACGTTCTCACTGCGACGAGCGGCGAGCAAGGTCTGGAGATCCTCAAACAGAACATGGACGTCATTCTGGTGATCTCGGACCAACGAATGCCGGGACTCAGTGGCTCGCAGTTCTTGTCTGAGGTGTTCAAAATTGCGCCCGAAACGATGCGCGTGATGATGACTGGTTATGCCGACCATGATGCGGTCGTCGAGGCTGTCAATTTGGGCAAGGTTTGGAGTTATATCCGCAAGCCCGTCGCCGCCGACCAACTGCGTGAAACAGTGCAGAACTCAGTCGAGGTTTACCATCTCGCGGCGAAGAATCGCGAACTGACGCGTCAACTCGAAGTGCAAAACCGCGAGCTCGTAGAGCAGAAGCACCTTCTCGAGATGAGCCTTGATGAGCGGACGATGAAGCTCATTGAGACCAACAAGAAACTGGCGGAGCTCGCCGTCCGAGACGGTTTGACCGGCCTCTACAACCACCGCTACTTCCAAGACCGCGCAGCTCAGGAAATATCTCGCGCAAAACGCTACAATGGGCGCGTTGGCCTTGTTTTCATCGACATCGATCACTTCAAGGATTACAACGACACCCACGGCCACCCGAAGGGCGATGATGTACTGCGGGAAATCGCCGAGCTTATCACCGCAAGAACCCGCCTGCAGGATTTGAAGGCGCGCGTAAGGGATACAGATCTGGTGGCGCGCTACGGTGGTGAAGAGTTCGTCATCCTAATGCCCGAAACAGATACGAGTGGTGCGGTCATTGTCGGAGAGCGCCTCCGCGCTGCTGTTGGATCTCATCCCTTCAAGGATTGCGAGACACAGCCAGGCGGAGCGCTGACGGTAAGCGTGGGTGTGGCATCCTATCCCGAGGATGCCAGTTCCAGAGAGGAGCTCATCACGCGGGCAGACCAGGCTCTCTATGAGGCAAAACGCCAAGGACGCAATCGGGTGTGTGCGCCGTAGTTCGGGCCATCAAGATTGGCATCGGCCAACTCTCTTTGGCCCGCAATGAAACGCCCAGGGAAGGTGTCGACGGTGTCGACCTAACCGGTCGACAAGGGTTTGGCAACCCTGTGATGGCATCCCTGTGTTGGCAACCCTGTGATGGCATCCCTGTGTTGGAAACCCTGTGATGGCATCCCTGTGTTGGCAACCCTGTGATGGCATCCCTGTGTTGGAAACCCTGTTTCCGACAGGCGTTTCTTGTGTTACGGTAGGCATTCGAAAGATGTCCGATTGCTGGAGCAAACGATCTGTGTGTCGAGGCGAGTCACTTGCACTTGCCCTCGCGCTAGCGCGAGGGCCGCGGGTTAACCACGACACTGAGTTCTTCGTGGGCGCAGATCAAAGTTCTGAAGAAATTGAAAGGCAGGCTATGGTTGTGAGCATGAACAAGACGATTTCTTTGATGCAGCGTTGGTTTTTCTTTTCCGTGGCAGCAATCGGACTGGCCGCTTGCGAGAGCAGCAATAAGAAACCGTCCGAGAAATGCGACTGCGACGCAAATCAAACGTGCATCGACGGCACTTGTTTCGAGTTGTGTGCGTCCAGCGCACAGTGTCCGGATGACCACGCTTGCGACACCCAGCAAAGCGTCTGTGTCCCGGTGAAGGACGCTGTCTGTAGTGGACCTGGTGACTGCACCTCGCCCCCTTTGTGTTATGTGCTCAACAACCAGGTCGCCTGCGCTGAGGGGCAATGTGTCTACAGTGCCGCACCGTCAGGAGCGGCGTGCCAACTTCCCACGGATGTGGCGGGGGAACCCACGGGACTCTGCAATACGGAGCACGAGTGCAAGACGGACTTGGGCAATTCCTGTCTTGACGATTCCTGGTGCACCCACGGAAAGTGCGAATGTGACTCGGAGACTTGTGAGGCCAAGATCTGCGCACCCGTCGAGTGTCAACCGTGCGAGTACTACAATGGGACCCTTTGCGTTGCTATTCCTACGCAATCTCCACCCGTAACGGACGTGCTCAACGGCTGTAGTGGAACGAATGCCTGTTATGACGGTTGGTGCCTGCCGATCAACAACAATGTTGGTGCTGCGTGTTACAACGACGCCACTTGCACTCCACAGAACTGCGAGTGTACCTCTGCGAGTTGTTCTCAGCACGAGTGTTCACCCATCAGGTGTGCGACCTGCGAGTACTTCGACGGCACCGCCTGCATCGATATCCCCATCGAGGATCCTCCCATCAAAGATGCGCTCAACGGCTGCGATGGCGTCAACGCGTGTTACAACGGCGTGTGCGCACAGGATTCGAGCGACATTGGCGATTCTTGCCTCTCTGATGATGAATGCATTCTCAAACATTGTGAGTGCAGCTCGGCCACGTGCGCCGCGCACGTCTGCGCACCCACCGAGTGTGACACCTGCTCGTATTACGATGGCACGGGTTGCCTGGACATCCCCACACAGAATCCTATCGTCAAAGACTCTCTCAATGGGTGTGATGACACCCACGCATGTTATGACGGTGTCTGTTTGCCAGACGAGGCCGATCTTGGGATGGCGTGCACCGCCGATGGTGAATGCAACCACGGCAATTGTGAATGCAAGACGAGCAGTTGTAATGAGCACTGGTGCGCCATCATCGAGTGCGATGTTTGTGAGTACTATGACGGTGAAGGTTGCATCGACATTCCCAGAACGGATCCAGCGGTCAAGGATTCACTCAACGATTGTGACGATACCCACGCATGTTACGATGGTGTTTGTCTGCCCGACGAAATCGATCTCGGAACCGCGTGCAGCTACAATCAGAATTGCAACGCCCAGCACTGCGAATGTAGCTCCGAGACCTGCGAGGCGCGCCTCTGCGCCCCCATCGCCTGCCCGCAATGCCAATACTACGACGGTGCCACGTGTTTGCCGATCCCCACCCAGACTCCGCCCGTGCAAGACATCCTCAACCTGTGTTGGCAGTTTCATAGCTGCTACGACGGTGTCTGCTTGTTGGACGCCGATGCACCAAAATTGACGCGAATCTCGGTAGAGGGCGATGCAGTCGTGGGCTGGGAGACCTCCGGCTGGCTCGAGTGGCACCGCATTGACACCTATGGTGCCGATCTCGGAGTCGTTTCGGCTCGGTTGGAGCAGAATCTGTTTGACGAGATCTCCTGGGATGCGACGTTTACTGAGACCATCGATCTCACCTCCCCCCATTTTGCTCTCTACGGAGATGAGCGCAGCCGCGATTTCACCCGCACCTTCACGTTTTACGACCAAAACGACAATGTGATCAAATCTCTGGTAATCAGCCACCCGAGCAACTGGGGCACGGAAGCGCTGGTTAGATCTGGGACACCAAACGATCTTTATCTCAACTTCAAGTTCGCGGGCGACGACATCTTGGGTGGTTGGTCCATGGTGCCGTGATCCCATCGTTTTGCTCGTTGGTGCCTGGGGTACAAACAATGCGATTGTGCGTAGCGATGCCGGTCATATGGAGTGGGCTTTTTTTGACCTCGGCCTGCGATGACCCTGCCGGCAAATCTCCTGGCCCCGAAGCCCCGTGTGAGCCCGGGACGTTGGACTGCAAATGCGATTCTGGGGACTGTCATGAAGATGGGCGCTGCCGACAGGATATCTGCGTAGCCGGAGTGTGCGGCCCGACCGACGGATGGACGGGATGGGAGACGAACATCCTCGGGGATGCCAACTGCGTGCGGGTCGTGGGAACGCTGGCTTACGTCGCCGCGGGTGATTCGGGTCTGCACATTTTTGACGTGGCCGACCCGACTTCGCCACGACGTGAGGGGGGATTGGACACCCCTGGTTTGGCCTTGCGGGTGACGGTGCTCGGAGGTCGAGCTTACGTCGCTGACAGTCATTCCGGCATGCAAATCATTGACGTGTCCGTTCCGAGTGCGCCAGTCTTGTTGGGCACCTTCGCCGTCCAATCGAGCGCCTTCGATGTCGCGGTATCGGGCAGCACCGCCGTGATTGCCGACAGCAACTGGGGCATCGAGACGGTCGATGTCACCAATCCTGCAGTGCCGGTGTCGCTCGGCAGTCTCACACTGCCGGGGCATGACCATGTCCCCCCGATCTTTACCTATGCCATTGCTCTCGCCGGAGATCTTGCGTTCGTCGCACAGGCAACCGCTGGGGTGAGGGTGATTTCCATTGCCGATCCCAGAGCGCCGGTTCTCCTTACCACCATTGCCACGCAACTGGCCCAGGACATCGTTTTGGCGGGAAGCTATGGTTATGTGGCCGATGGCGAGGGCGGCCTCGTTGTTGTCGATGTGGCATCTCCGGCCGCATCACACGCCGTTGCCCACCTAGCGACAGTCGGTTTTGCGAGCAGCGTTTCATGGAGCGATGGGCGAATCGCGCTGGCCACCGATACCGCGGGGGTTGAGGTTTTTGACGTTGCCGACCCGGTTTCTCCCGAGCCGTACGGTCACCTCGACACCTCTGGAGAAGCCTCAGGTGTTGACCTCACGGACGGTTATGTCTTCACCGTCGATGGAGGTGGCATGACGATCGCCAGTATCCTTGAGCCGGCTGTACCTGACGCTCGGTACGCCACGGCGGGTTTGGCGTACGACGTCTTCCGGGGAGATGCGGGTGTCTATGTCGCTGGGGGCACTGGGGGCCTTCATCTTCTGGATGTCGCAAACCCGGTTTTGCCAGTCGCCATTGATACGTGGAACACCCAAGGGACGGCTCAGGGAGTCTTCGTGGTCGGCGATCTCGCGTATGTGGCCGATGGCGTCGAGGGTCTTCAAATCATCAGCTTCGCCGATGGTGTTTCACTGCAGTGGATGGGGTCTATCGACACCGATGGTGACGCGAAACAAGTCGAGGTGAGCGGATCGCGAGCCTATGTGGCCGACGGTGCTGGGGGGTTGCAGATTGTCGACATCACAGATCCAGAGACTCCCGCCCTGTTAGGCACAGTCGACACAGATTACGATGTTTTGGACGTGACGGTATCTGGCCACACCGCGTTTCTTGTCGGATCGGCGTTGGGGCTCCTCACTGTCGATGTCACAGATCCTGCCAATCCGACAACCCTAAGTGCATTGCCCCTGGGGGCATTCACCCGCGGTGTCGCGTATGCGGACAATCGCGTGTACGTCGCATTCTCCGGCGCGACTGTCGGGCAGCCCTCGGGTGTGCGTATCGTCGATGTCGCCCAGCCGGCAAGCCCGATTATTCTGGGTACCTACGAGACGGACGGACGCGCTCAGAACGTGGTTGTCTCCCTTGGCTATTTGTATGTTGCCGACGGCAGCGGTGGCTTACACGTTGTTGAGGTTCGTGATCCGACTCAACCATGGGTGGTCGCAGAGTACCCAACAACGGGTTTTCTGTGGAATGTGTCGGTGGCGGGACATTTTGCTTTCCGTGCGAGTTCAGTGCAAGGCATGGAAGTGACGCGAGTGTGCGGGGTGCCATGACCAGAGGGGGATTGAGACTTTCAAGATGGCTCGGGAGAGGCAATGGCCTCAGAGTGTTTCGAGCCCAGAGGACGCTTAAATGACAAGAGCCTTGTTATGTTTGGTGGCTGCAGCCTCGACTTTGATGTTGTGCTTGGGCGGGTGCTCATCCGACAAGCTCGTCAATCTGATCGGGGTTCTCGAAGTTGTTCCTCCTGCCATTGATTTCGGTACAGTGGTGGTGAATTCCACAGTCGACGAAGAGTTTGTTTTGGCGGCACCTGGCACGAGAGAGATTAAGATTTCCAAGATGTACCTGAAGAATGGGACGCCTGAGTTCTCGATTTCGGGAAAGCCGTCTTCCGTTTTGCCCAAGACCGCCGAGAGAGCGTCTGTTCAATTTCTTTCGGCGACCTTGGGCGAATTCACAGACACGCTCATCATAGAGCACAATGCCGACGACTCAACACCCATGCGAATTGCGCTGAGTGCAACGGCCGTTGACCCGTGCGTGGACAACGATGGTGATGGCTACGGTACGGATTGTCCAACGGGTCCTGATTGCAACGACGAAAACCGTGGAATACACCCGGGGGCAGCGGAGTTGTGCAATGGGCTCGACGATGACTGTGATGATGCGGCCGACGAAGACTTTTTGCTAGATCGAGATTGTTCTGCTGCCGTTCAGTGTTATGGCGGAGATGCCTGCGTCATTTCCGGGCGGACACAGTGTACAGAGAACAAACTCGACGTCGCCTGTTTTCTCGGGGCGACAACCGAGTTGTGTGACGGTATCGATAACAACTGCAATTGTGTCATCGACGAAATCTTTCCGGAGCTCGGTATGCCTTGCATGGCGCCTTTGGATGTCTGCGAGCAACCTGGGTATTCTGTTTGCAATGAAACGAAAACCGCGACCGTCTGTGATCCTGATTTCAGTTTGGAGCCCGTCTGTTGCCCGGATGGAGAATCGGTCAATCAATCGGGACAGTGCTGTCCAACCATGCCACCGGTGCGCTGCGACTATGAGTGTACGATTGATCTCACCACCCGCTCCCATGACTGTGTAAACCCACCTGTTGTGGTGCAACAGCTTGGGTATGACCTCGGATTGGCCACCATTGATATGGATCCCGATGGGGATCAAAACAACGGTACGTTGTATGGAGCTCTCGAGTTGACCGTGCACGTTTGTGATCCGTCGGGATGGGTGTTCAATCTCGCGGATTCGCCGTCGTGCAATGGCTACGGTGGAGATGATGGCGATTTTAGCAACAACGGGGAGATCCACCTAGGGCCAGGAAACGATGGAACATTGCTCTACTATTACGGCAACGACTACGTCACTTCTCCCCTGCTTCTCCAGGTCCCCGATTTTGTCGCAGACGTTGGATGCAGTAGCGCTACCGTCCGAGTTGGGGACCGCAGCGTCGTCTCCTCCGAGTCGTGTTTCGCAAGCGATTCCGTCTACGGATTGCGGTTGTGGCCGACGGTGGACAACGAATCGGTGCCCGATGCGAAGTGGTATCTCGGATTGAACCGGGTGGTCCAAAGCACCGTCCGCCGTGGAGAAGGCCTGCAGCAGGCCCATCTTTGTTTTCAGAGATAGCTCATTCGTCACCGGTGCCGTAGGCGAACGAGCAACAGACCCATCCACAACAGCCACAGCCCAGAGAGCTCGCCGCCTCGGACCGTATTGCAGCTGCACCCATGTCCAACAATCAATAAGTTGTCGGCGTCGGAATGAGAGACACGAGGGATATCGCTGTCACCGGAACCCGGGATGTGTCCGCCATCGGTGGGACTCGGGAAGACATGCACGATGAAGCCCTGTTCCACAGGGGGAAAAACCAATCCGTCGGAGAGAGTCAGGATCACCGGATGATCGCCGACCTCCCCTGAGCTCGGTGTCCCAAAGACGGTTGCTGTGCCGTTGTCATGATCAATGAGACTCAACCAGGTGGGAAGGGTTCTCGCGGCGACACTCAAAGGATCACTGTCACTGTCCGTAACCGTCACGCTGTAGACATACGGTACATTGACCGTAGCGACAGTTACCGGCGAGGATGTGAATACAGGGGCGTTATTGAGTCCGTTGTTGACGTGGATCACAAAATCCTGAGCCACAGGAGTTGGTACCACATGATCGGTCACTGTTAGCCCCACCGGGTTAGCTCCGGCCTGAGCAAACGCTGGCGTTCCGGACAAAGTCGCGGTCCCATTGTCGTGGTCGAAAAGGGTTAACCATGCGGGAAGAACCGTTGACCCAAGGGTCAAAGAGTCACCGTCACTGTCGGTGGCGGTCACTTCATATTGGTAAAACTCATCCGCGGCACCTTGAATCACTGGCGAGGAGGTGAATACCGGGGCGTGGTTCGGGGCACTGACCACATTGATCACAAAAGATTGCGGTACTGGTGAGGCCACACGCTGATCGGTGACGGTCAATGTCACCGCCTGGGCTCCCACATCTGCCACTGTGGGTGTCCCAGACAAGGTTGCCGTTCTGTTTCCATGATCAGCGAGATTCAACCACGTCGGAATCGTTCCACCGGCAATAGTCAAGGAATCACCATCGCTGTCAGTGACGATCACATTGTACACATACGCCTGCGCCACCTCTGCGGAGGTCACGGGGCTCGACAGGAATTCGGGGGAGGTATTGACGGTTGTCACACTGAGAACAAAAGTCTGACTCGTTTCGGAGCCCGCATCATCGGTTGCTTTGACAACCATAGGGTAGCTGCCTACGTGAATAAGCGCGGGCGTCCCAGAAAGTGTGGCCGTTGCGTTGCCATGGTCGACGAGGCTCAACCATCCGGGGATCATTCCCGCGGTGATCGACAGGGGATCGCTGTTCGGGTCGGCGACGGTGATGTTGTACACGTATTGGACGTTGACCAAGGCCGTGGTGACGGGGCGAGACGTGAAGTCCGGTGCCTGACCCTCAATGACACTCGTGCAGGTACCACTCGTCGTTTCGCAAACCGGCACATGAAACACCTCGGGTGGATCACAACAATGGGCATCGGCATAACAAGGTCCCGTCCGGACACTGCATTCGCCATCGGCGACGCATTCCAGGGAGATACTGGTGTACATCTCCCGTTTGTCCGTATTCCACGTCACCGTATAGTCGGGGTCGAGTGGCGTGAGACGGTAGCGCTCTTGATTGCAGCGCTTCTCGAGCTCCAAGAATTGCGTGGGGTACTCCGTCAGCAAACGATCCGGACCTGGGAAGGTGCCATTGGGAGGAATCACAAAATAGAAGGTGACGAGTTTTTCGAAGTCATTCGTTTGACCGACCAAGGAGATGTCGCCGTAACAGTCCATTTTGGCATAGCAGCGCCTTTGCGCGTGGGCGTTGCTCGCAAGCAATGCGCAGCAAAGAAACATCCACATCGCAACAGTTCCCGTACCCATCCACATCAGTCTTCTCAACAGCATCGGCTGTCCTCGGGAGATCAATTCTATGGGGCCCCATGGCTAGTTGCGCGCAATGGTCGCCGCTGGATCTCCAAAATAGGTTCGATTTTGGTATTGATAGATTCCGCCAACTCCCAGCAACCCATTTTTGCATCCAAGGAGGATGGCATCGCCAATACGATTGGTGGTGTTTTGGTGGACCGTCGCGATTGCGTCGAAGATGTACATATCCCAAGCGGGATCGGTAAAATAATAGCCCACGAAGAAGTTGAAGTAGGACCCAATGGTGCCAGCGCCGTCCAACGAAAGCAGGTATTCGGCGAAACAACCGTTAGTCTTCATGTCGATCCAGGGTCGCGTAGGACCGCCGAGATACTCACCGGGGTTGCAGGCGCCACTTATCGCAAAACCAACTCCCACTCCCGGCCCCCAGGCCATCTCGTCGAGCAGAACCCGGTCGTAATCCACCGCAGAGGGCCGCAGGGGAGTCGAAATAGATCGTTTAGGATTTGCGTTGTATGCGTGGGTGTTGACGGCGATACCCGTTCCACCGCCGTGGCCTTGCATGGAGAATAGGCACGCTCCGTTTTGACCGGCGAAGAGGAGCATCTCGGCAGGATCCGGATAAGTGAATCCTGGCATGCTGGGATCGCTCGGTTTGCAGGCCTCGTCTTGCTCTTGATAGTCACCCATGGCACCCGACGAATCGCCCATGGCATGCCAGTCATTACTTGTCGGCCATTCTGTGAGGCAATCACCGCTGGGAGCGCTGTTGTACCCCGTACCGAAGCCCTCGCCGAAAAACTGAAAACTCCCCAAGATGTCTTCGAATTGCGCCAAGTCGGCTTTCTCGTAGATGCCATCGGCCCCGAAGGCTATGTTGTTGTCCATGAGCGGTTGGGGGTTTGCCTCCCATAGCTGGAGCTTGTCCAGGTAGTGAACGACATCCAACGGGCCCTTTTTGTGGATTCTCCCAACAGCGACACCATTGTCCAAGGCGTTAGCAAACTGTGCCCGGCTAGACGTGCTGAATGCATCGCGGAAGGTTCTACCCGCTGTGTGTTTTATCGGCCACACAAAGAGGCTCGTGTCAAAGATCAACGGATCGGGATAAACCAAAGGAGAGGTTTTCACCCTGTTTGTGTAACCGGTGGGCGTCCAAGGGATGAACGGCTCTTGAAAATATGAATCGGATGGCAACGTGAGTCCCGAGTCGTCAGCATCCGTCTGAGTTGTGAAACGCGGGGGAAGCAACTGCGGATCTCCCACGAGAGCCACATACCGCAAGCTGGGGTTGTCGGTTTTGGTTTGTCGTATGGCGGCGCGAATGAGTCCGGCGAGATCTGGAACCCGCTCATAGGATTCCCCGGCGACGACGTGATTCACCATTCCGTACAAACCTGGCACAACGGCAGGATCGACGCTGATGGTGTCGCCGGCGACGAAATAACACTCACGAAGATAGTCTCCTTGGCATGCGGGCGGTATTGCATCTCCCGGCTGGTACCCCGGCAAAGTGACGACATTCTGCAGCATGACCTGCATGCCACTTGCAACTCGGATGTCTCGAAGTCGTTGAGCTTCTGTTTGGGCATCCGGGGTGTAGATGATCAAATACTCGATACCCGTCGCGCCGCCTACGGTCTGCACAGATGAATTAGAAGTCATACGTGGCGCGCCCACCAGTTGGTCCGCGACGTAGGTGATTCGGGCTTGACGGGAAGGCGTCAGCTCGATGTGGAGCAGGGGCGTAACAACTGAAATGGCGTCTGCCTGTATGGCCGAAATCTCGTGGTAGAAATCATGGATGGCGCGACAATATCGAACGAGGGTGGACTCCTCCGAGGATGTCGGCTGCAAGAGCGGCAGCAATGGCCAGTTGAGCTCAGGAATGGGTGATTTCGAGCGGCTGGCGACGAACGGCTCGCCTCTTAGGTGAGCCAGATTGGCAGGAAGAACGATCTTGCCGGCGGCAAAAGGCACGTCGAACTCTTCGTATCCGACTCTGATACCGGGGGTATCCGTCTCGATCGTCA
>Ga0156400_1020_pt2 | contig 14858 bp, 8 predicted proteins | sample RifOxyA3_FD_108044 | JGI IMG/M metagenome (GOLD analysis project Ga0156400, IMG submission 108044) | Deltaproteobacteria bacterium RIFOXYA12_FULL_58_15
TCCTTGATGAAATTGTATTGCAGAAGAGAATTGCCTCGCCAGAAGATGCCATTGTAGTTCACACCGACAACGCGGTTGTATTCGATGGTGTTACCATCCCCGTTGATCTCCATCCCCGTCCCGCCGTTATCGTGCGCCGTACCATGCAGCCCCAGCTTCTCGAATTCGCCAATCCGAGTGACCGTATTGTCGCGAACGATGGAGTTTTTGATCCACATGTAGATGCCGATCCCATTGCAGTCGTCGACATGGTTATTCGCGATGAGCTCACGCTCATTGGTTCCTTCAGCCCATAGGCCGTGTTTTTCCTGACCCTCGACGAGATTGTCCGTAATTTCCAAATCATGGCAACCGTTGCCTACCCGAATTCCTTTCTCTTTCTGTTGCAAAATGTGGAGATTCCGAAGAGCGACATGGCTCTTGGCGTAAAGATAGATTCCATCGGAGATGCTCGAGCCCCGAACCTTAGCGTGTTCTGGAGATACTCCGTCAGGGAACCAAAGGTACACAGTGCCCTCGGCCGTATCTTGATACCACTCTCCCTGTGAATCCAAAAATTCAAGCTTGTTCATCAACAAAAAGCCTTGGTTTGCCGCCAGGGTTCCATCGGGGGCAGAATCGAGCGTCAATGTCTTGGAGCTTGAGAAGACCACGGTGCGCATGATGGAATACCAGTTTGACGTTCGCAGCAGAACGCGCGCGTCCGCATAATCCAAACCCGCATCCAAATCGTCACTGGTGAACTGCGTCTGACTAGGGACGGATGTGATGATGCTGTAGCCCGTGTTGCTAAGCCGTGCGGGCCTCATCTTGACACCCTCCACAAAGAGCTGCGTGATGGGAGTGTCAAAAGTTGCCTTGTAGATACTCCCCAAGTGCAAAGTCCACCCCGTGATCTCCTCCGAGCCATAGATCTTCGGCTTCGCTCCCGCCTCATAAGCGCCGTACGTGATGGGATTTCCCTCAGTCCCGGAGGCGCTCACCGTCACGGTGCCGCTCCACCTGTCGTCGCGTTTGAACAAGACAGCATCTCCCGCACCAAGCGGTGCCGTGTTCACTATGTCGAGGGTCTTCCAGGGGGCCGAAGCAGACAAGCCGGTGTTGTCATCTGCCCCCTCAGAAGAGCTCACGTAGTAAACCTTGAACGCGCAGGCTTCTGTCTGCTGCACCTCTCGGCAACAATAACCTACGCTCACCACTTCCTCCCCGCAGCGGCAGTCGAAAAACACTTCTCCCAAATCGCAGTCGGGAACCTCTCCACACGGGCTCGTCTGGTGTTCGCCATCGCAACAGTGGCCCGTATCGACAAGGCTCCCACCACAGTTGCATTTTTCTATCACCACCCCCGCGGTACAAGGTGAGTGGAGCTCTCCCCTGCCTGAAATAATACCCCGGCACCCCGAGATGAGGCTCGCCGAAATGAAAAGGACCCCGTACAACAAAGTCATGCCTCTTCGAACGACCCCGGCTTTCACCCTCCTCGCGAGACACTGCGGACACTCACCGCGCAAAAGAAAATCTCTGACTGCCGTCATTTTAGTCCACCTATCTCCTTCTCCCATTCTACAAGCTGCGCGGCTAACGTACATGGTTTGCACGCCCCTATTCCCGAATCAAAATCTGCGATGTGAAGGGCAATCCGCGCCGTCCTCGAAGCGGTCGGGTTATCCGGAGGATTGGCGCGCCATAATTCTCGACATCAAGGGCCACTATTCTCGATAACAAATCGGCATCGGTGAAAAACTGCGCTACGTTCGGTTATCCAGACATCACGTGTCACGTCAAAGAACGGCCGTTGCGATTTCAAACCTCGTTGAGGAGGTTCCCCTCCCGCCATTTTGGCAGATTTTGTTCTTGCCCAGGGGAAAGGGGCTCTGGTAATCCGCCACAACAGTCGGGCGAAGTTTTCTCGGCAAAATGGAAGAAGGTTGCGCCCATGCCATTGGCAATCCATTGGCTCGTTTTGTGTATCCCATCTTTGGCTTTGCTTGGTCCCCGTGTGGCGAGTGCGGATGAGTGGGCCTCCGAAGTTCCAATTCAGACCGAAACGCCGATCCAACCGTCTGTGGTCGATTCCGCAGAGCTGGATGTCGAAGTGGTTCCCCCCTTGCGGCCATATCAAGCCCACCTCCTTCGCAAATGGTTCGAGAAGGTGGGGCAGCGCAGAGCGGGCGAAACCTTTGGTGACCTCCTTGTGCGGGCCGGACGTTGGCAGATCGGTCAGCGCTACGGTGGGGTCCGTAAGAACCCCGACGCCGAAGAAACGGAGCAACTGCGGGTCGATCTCAGCCGTTTTGAATGTGTGTCGCTGGTTGAATCAACCATCGCCGTCGCGCGTTGCGTTTGGCAAGGACAGCCAAATGAGCAATGTTTTGCCAGAGAGGTTGTGGCGTCCCGGTATAGAGACGGCGAACCGGTCGGTTATGCCTCACGACTTCATTATTTCAGCGATTGGATCGAGGACAACGACAAACGAGACAGAATTGAGCGCTTGACGGAAATGTTGGGCGGGGAGCCGATGATTCAGCCCTTCAATTATATGAGCCAACACCCCCGTGAGTATGATGGATTGGCGGATGCCACTGAGCTAGCACAAATCTTGGATGTGGAAGCAAGGCTCTCCAGCCAACAACACTACGTTCTCGACAAACGGACCGTGGCAAAGATTCAAGACCAACTCCAAAACGGCGATTTGGTGGCGATCGTTAGCAACAAACATCCAGGGTTGATGATCGGCCATGTTGGCTTTGTTGACCGGGTGATGGCAGGCAAACCTCGCTATCTCCACGCGTCGAGTTACCACCAACGGGTCGTGCTAACGAGAACCGACATTGCCCATTATGTTACGAGTCAGACACACCGACTCGGCATTCTCGTGCTGAGGCCGGTGCCGCCGAAAACGCCATACAAGCTCGCACAGCTACGCTGAGGGATGATGAAGATGACGGCGGATCGGGCGCAGCCTTCAATGAGGGCCATGGCAGCTCGTCTCGTTTCAAGTGCGATCAAGGGAGAAACAGGAGGTCAGCACCCGGATCGGAATGTCCAATCGTCAACTTCCTGGCATCGCCATCGCCGACGGCATCGACGACCACCCGTTGTCCGTCTTTGAGATCTCCAGCCACCAGCGCCTCAGCGAGCGCATCGGTCACAAGTGCCTGAATTGTGCGTTTGAGAGGGCGGGCACCAAACTCCGAATCGTATCCCTGTTTGACAAGAAATTTCTTGGCGGCGTCGGCCCACTCGATGGTGATGTTCCTATCGGCAAGACGCTCTTCCAGCTTCTTCAACTCCAGATCCATGATCGCCTCAACATGATTCATTTCGAGGGCTTTGAATGGAACGATGTCGAGGCGGTTGATGAATTCGGGTGTCAGCACCTTCTTGGCTGCCGAAACAAGGTGTTCTTCATTGTTCTGCACGGCCGCATTCTTCTGCGAAGTTGTGTCATATCCGACAGCTTTCTTCTCTTGGGCGGCGCGGGTGCCGATGTTCGAGGTCATAATGATAATGGTGTCTTTGAAATCGACAGTTCGACCGGTACTGTCTGTCAAACGTCCGTCATCCAACGTTTGCAACAGAAGTTGGAGAACATCGGGATGGGCTTTTTCCAATTCGTCGAGCAAGACGACCGTGTAGGGCTTGCGCCGCACGGGCTCGGTCAGCTGCCCGCCCTCGTCGTGTCCCACGTATCCTGGGGGCGCACCAACGAGCCGGCTCACCGCATGCTTCTCCATATATTCGCTCATGTCGATGCGAACCATGGCATCAGGAGATCCGAAAAGATAATTGGCCAACCTCTGGGCTAGGTGCGTCTTGCCAACACCGGTATCTCCCAAGAAGAGAAAACAACCGATGGGTTTGTTGGGACCGCGAATACCGGTTCGAGCACGCAGCACGGCCTTGGTGATCTTTTCGACCGCATCGTCTTGGCCAATCACCTCCCCTTTGAGAACAACAGACATGTTCAACAATCGCTCTCGATCGTCACCACCGAGAGCCACTGGGATACCAACCATCTCAGAAACCTTCTCCGCGACGTCTCGGGCCGTCACCACATTGCTCTCGCGCTTGCGGTTGGCGATCTGGGAGTTGACGTACGCGCCGACCTCGTCGAGAACATCGATTGCATTGTCGGGGGCGGCTCGGTTGTGCATGTAGCGGACGGAAAGTTGCACGCTGGCATTTAGAGCCTCGGGAGAATACGCCACACCGTGATGCTCTGCATATTTACCCTGGCATCCCTCGAGGATCTTACGGGTTTCGTCCGGTGACGTCGGCGGTGCCAAGACTTCGTTGAAGCGTCGCTTCATGGCGGCGTCTTTTTCTATGTGTTTGCGATATTCCTCAAGGGTGGTGGCACCGATGACTTTGATCTGACCGCGGGCGAGTGCCGGCTTCAGAAGATTGGCAGCATCCATTTTTCCCTTGCCATCACCCGCTCCCATGATCGTGTGAATCTCGTCAATGAACACGATGACGTCAGGGTTTGCCTCGAGCTCGGCGATGATCGATTTCATCCGCTCTTCAAAGTCGCCGCGGAGCTTCGTTCCAGCGACAAGCGAGGACGTATCGAGCATGACGATTCGTTTCCCTCGAAGGTTCTGGGGGACCTCACCGTTAACGATACGCAACGCTAGACCCTCAGCGATGGCCGTCTTGCCAACACCGGGCTCACCGATAATGAGAGGATTCGCCTTCTTGCGCCGAGACAGAATACCGGCGAGACGGTTCATCTCGTTCTCGCGGCCGATGACCGGGTCGAGCTTTCCATCGAAGGCAAGCTTGGTCAAATCCACGCCATACGAGTTGACAATGGGGGTGGAATCCCAGCGAAAGTTCTGCCGGATCTTGTTGCGTGTCGAGTTCTTGACTCGCAACGCCAAGATATCCGTTGGCTTCTGGAAGTCCAACTTCATACCCTTGGCCACTGCAAATTCCCGTACGAGTGCGACAATAAGGTAGTCCTCTTCGAACAGCGCTTTTCCCAACAGCGTTTGCAGCTCCGCCTTGCAAAGGCCCTCCAACGTCGACTTCTTCTCTTCCGCCGTCATTCCGTTCAGTGCCTCGACGAGCGGATCCAGACTCGGCGTGTCGAAAAATGGTTGGCCAGCCGCATCCATGGAATAGGAATCTTGGGAGAACACACCGGAGACGTTGGCAGTTTTGGCAGTCGCCGAGGCTGACGTAAAAGGTGGCAACGTCTCGAGCCAAGTGGCGATCTTGAGCAAGTCGTCGGCAAGACCCTCACGGTAATCTGTCGAGCGCCTGTAAGCCTCCGCCAGATCGACGAGGGTGGGGTGACCGGGTTTACTGCCCGCGCTCATACGCGCCTCGTTGAGCAGCTTGTGGGACGCGAGGGTAAATAGAATGCCGCCGCGGTCGTCGGGTAGCCATCGGGTCTTCTTTGTCACCGCCTGCTCTTCTTCCCTTAAACGCATCAAGCGACCAACGATCACCCGCATGGCTTTGGGTGCTCGGGCAAACAGGGCCTTGGCCCCTCTCGAATCGCCGCCGCCGGCCTGAGCTATCGCATAAAGAAACACGTCTGATGGCTCGACGAGTTGCTGACCGTTCAACATGGTGATCTTGGAGAGGGGACTGTCCTGCCACCATTGATTGGGGTTCGGGTAGCTACCCCCGTCGTAGTTGGTACTGAAGGAAAAGCGATTGATTTCCATGATATTGGAGTCCAAATAATGCTGCTCGCCAATTCGAACAACCGCTCAGAATACTGACACAAAACCTCGTTTCTTGTCACGGAAACAGTTCACGGATGGGACCGACAAAGCAGAATCATCGACTACAAGACCTCGGAGATGACCACTCGATTTCGCCCTTCCCCTTTGGCAGCGTACAGGGCGTCGTCAGCTAGCTTGAATATCGGCGTCGAACCCAACCTGTCGGCAGGAAGGCTCACCACACCAGCGCTCACGGTGATTTCCCCGATGGGTAGGTTGCCAAGGCTCGATCGTTCTACGTCACGGCGTAGCTCCTCTGCGATTCGAAATGCCTCACCCCGACCGATTCCCCCGGCCAGCAAGACCACAAATTCCTCGCCGCCATAACGTGCGACCAAATCCTCCCGGCGCAAGCGCCTGCGGAAAATGGCCGCAAGATCTCGCAACACTTGATCGCCAATCTCGTGACCATGTTGGTCGTTGCACTGTTTGAAGTGATCGATGTCAATCACAATCATCGCGAGTGAAAGACCGGAACGCTGCGCACGAGCTACCTCGCGGGCTTTGCGGTCCTCGTAGAGGCGTCGGTTGAGCAAACCCGTCAAGCCGTCCTGCTCGGCAAAGTCGCGCAATCGACTGTGCACATGCGCTTGGTCGACAGAGATGGCAGCCAAATTGCAAAGCGTCATCAATCCTTGCATGTCCCGGTTTTCAATGGGCCGTCTATTGAACGCATTGTCGGCGAGAACCACCCCCAAGACTCGACCTTGGCGAACGAGCGGCACACAGGCAACCGGATGAAAGATCAATTCTTCGGTGCCAACATCATCTGGCGCAGCAGAGGCAACCGCACGCATTGTATTGGAGCAGAACGGCTCTTGGGTTGTGGCACAGTGCGCAACAAGGGTGTCGACGTCGACCCTACCCCCCAATGATGCGAGCTCGGGCTGCCTCAAATCAAGATCCACACAGATATGCGCGAGACGGCGTGTCAAGGTGTTGGCACGAGGATCATTTGCGGCGGCATGATAGGAGGCCAGGAGACTCTCCAAATCCATGTGCTTTGCCTCGATCTCGTTCCAAATCCGTTCGGCTTCAGTGCCGGTCACCGGCCCGACAGCGTTTGCCGCCCGCAGCTTGCGCCGTTCGGGATCACCGAGAAAGAGGCACGCGCGATTGAAATTGAGACCCTCACCGTGAGTGATCCCAGAGAGAATGATGTAGAGGATCTGGTCGAGCTCGGCGGTACCAAGCATGGCCCTGGTTACGGTGAGCTGAAAACGCATTTCCTCGAGAAGCTGACGATCTGATGCAGCCATCGGCGGAAGGTTGCACGGTAATGAACCCGCATACAAGCCATGAGTGACCCTTTTCCGCGGATAGGCGTTCGAGGTGAATTCGAGGTGAAATAACGTTGTGCCGCTATCACGTTGCCGTCAGATCGTTGATGGTCTCGCTGAGCGACTCGGCGAGTTGGTCCCTGCGGAACGGCTTCTGCAGGAATTGCCTCGCGCCGAGATCGAGGACCTTCTGCGCTTCTCCCTCCACGCTGTAGCCGGAGCAGACGATGACCCGCACCTTGGGATATGCGGCGCGCAGGCGCTCGAACACTTCCCGGCCGCTCAAGTGGGGCATTACCAGATCGAGGATCACAACATCGAAGCTCTCGGGCTTTTTTGCAAACAGTGCGACGGCCTTTTCGCCGTCCGAGCAGCACGTTACCGTGTGACCCAGCGTCTCGAGAAGGCGCTTGCCAACCTCGAGCACCATCTCCTCATCATCGATCAACAGAACATGGTACGGGGCCACAAACGGTCGCGGCTCCGACTGCGACAGCGCGACCTCGGCCCGTCCACCTTCGATGGCAGGAAAGAGCATCTCGACGACGGTGCCTTTTCCCAACTCAGATGAGACGTTGATGGACCCGTTGTGGCTGCGTACCGTACCGTAAACCGCAGCCAGTCCCATGCCCGTACCTTTGCCGGGTTGCTTGGTGGTGAAGAACGGCTCGAAGATACGCTGCACGGTGGCCGCGTCCATCCCCGTGCCGGTGTCGATCACTCGCACTCGAACGTACAGCTCGTCCGCGCCAACGGAGGTGTGCTCTGGCAGGTCGGCTGCCGTCATCTGGTCGGTCTCGAAGCGGAGCTGACCACCATTCGGCATGGCGTCGCGTGCGTTGAGCCCGAGGTTGAGGAAAGCGTTTTGAATCTGTGTCGGATCGCCGAGAATGACTGGACTTCGGGCACGGAAAACCTGCTGGAGGGAGATGCGCTTGTCCACGGACCGGCTGAGAATGGCGATGACCTCGATGATGATATGGTGCAGGTCGATCTCCATCTGCAGGAGTTTCCCCTTGCGCGCGAAGGCTAACAGTTGTTTCGTGAGATCCCCCGCACGCCTCGTGGCTCGCAACAGCTGCTCCGCGTGGTTGCGGAGCTCGTCGTCGTGTTCCAGTCGCAGACGCAAGAGGTCGGCGTAACCGACGATGCCGGTGAGCTGGTTGTTGAAGTCATGGGCAACGCCACCTGCCAGCTCACCAATGGCGGCCATCTTTTCGTTCTGGCGCATGCTCTGTTGGAACCGAACCAGCTGCGAGATATCCCGCGTGATGACCCCAAGGAAATAGCCGTGCCGCGTCCGGATGGAGAACATCGTTTGCTGAATAGTCACCGTGTCGCAGTCCGCCACCACGATCTCTCGTTGTTCGAGGAGCTGCGCCGGCATCGTCGGCAGCTGATCAATGAGCTCACGTGCACGTTGTTTGAGCTCCTCGAGCCGTTCGTCGGTACGCTCCGCGATCGGTAGGAGCGTCAGGAGTACGTCCCAGATCTGTTTTCCTTCGGCTGCTTCGGGCGGGATGCGGGTGATCCGGGTCATCGCTGGGTTCCACTCGACGATGTCGCCCCTGGTATCGAGGATCGAGATACCGTCGCCGGACTGCTCGACCAAACTGCTCAGCTTTTCTTCGCTGTCGGCGAGTACCGTTTGGGAATCGAGGAGCTGCAGGTAAAGGCGACGGAACCCGGCCGCCAGGACGCCGATCTCGTTTGCGGGCAGGTCCTTCGCCTCGGGAACGCGGCCCGTCGCGACATTGCGAACGAGGTTGGCCAGGGGCCGGAGCACCAACTGAACCCCAAACAGCAGCAGTAGGCACGCGACCACGTACGCTCCGAAAAAAAACAAAGTGAGTCGGTTCAACACGTCCGCGAATGGATCAAGCGCGGCTGCCCGCGGTTGTGCGGCAACCACCGCCCAACCGGTGGACGGGATCGGACGATAGGAGGCGATGACCTGTTTGCCGTCACTCTCATACTCCACAGTGCCCTTGCGGCCTGCCAGTGCCTCGCGCACCGGTGGCCGCTCGGCTATCGCGATGGCGTCGAAGTCCCCGAACTGCGGCTCCATGCTCGAATGGGCGACGATGCGTCCGTCCCTCGATGTGACATACGCATCACTGCTGTTGTTTACGACTGCAGCCAGGTATCTCCTGATGTCGTTGTGCTTCGAGACCACCAGAACCCCACGCACGATGCCGACCACGGTCCCATCCTGTTTGCGAATGGGAGCGGCGAACCCGCTCACCAGGGTTTCAACCAGCGACTGGTGCACATCGAGAAACACAGTGTCGCCGCTGCGGATTGTGGCGTCGATCCAACTACGGTTTTCCACGGGAATGTCACGACCGACCAGTTGAGGCCGGCTGGGGTAGGAGACCCATGTCCCGTGGAGGTCAACGATGAAATAGTAGTTGAAGAATTGAGTGACTGAATTCATGCGCACAAGCACCCGGTCGAGCTCTGGGGGATGCATGGTTGCGAGTTCCGGTAGCGCCGCGACAGCCTCGATCTCTCGCTTGCCATCTACAAACATGTGGTTGAGGCTGTGGACGATGTGCTCGGAAACAATCTCCTGTTGCCGGTACGCCACATCAAGCGCCAACCGCTCCATTCGGGGTTTAACGAAGGTGAAGTGACCAGCGAGCAGGACGCTCAGAATCGCCACCATGGCGAGGACCAAGTTGAAGCGAATGGAGAACCGCCTCATGTCATCCCCCCAACTCGGTTCACAATACAAAAGTGCGCGTAAAAGGCTGCCTGCGGGATACTTGCACAATCTTTCATCTCGGCCAATGGCACAAGGGCAAGGACAGGGGCTCCGCACCTCTATAAGTGCTGCTGCACCAGCTCACAAAATGCACCCATGGTGTAAACCAGAAGACAAGCACGCGGCTCTAAGATAGGAGTGCGCTGATCGGACTTTGAGTTATTCAAGGCCCCACCTCACGAGGTGAACCGTATGCGCTTTTTGACTTGCATGGCTGTCCTCCTTGCGGTCGCCTGCACGGAGAAGGCCAAGATACATTTCGAGACAGCTACCGTCGAACGTGGTTCCATCATCGCCAAAGTAACGGCCAGCGGCACCTTGTCAGCATTGGTAACCGTCCAAGTCGGCAGTCAAGTTTCAGGCCGCGTTAAGGACATTCTCGTCGATTACAACGCGGTCGTATCCCGGGGACAGGTCATAGCCCGAATTGATCCGCAACTGTTCGAGGCTACCCGCGAACAGGCGCGCGCCAATTACGCAGCCGCCAAGGCCGAGGTCACCAAAGCTCGTATCCAGGCCGCAGAAGCTTCGCGACAACAGCAGCGTGCCGCTGGGCTTTTCGAACGCAAACTCATTGCAGAAGCCGAACGCGACACGGCCCAGGCTACCGCCGACGGCGCCGCGGCACAGGTGGATGCAGCAAATGGTCACCTGGCGCAGGCGTTGGCAACTTTGCATCAGAGCGAGGTGAACCTCCAATACACGCACATCGTCTCGCCCATCAATGGTGTGGTGATCTCTCGCAATGTCGACGTCGGCCAGACCGTCGCCGCATCACTGCAGGCCCCGACGTTGTTCGTCCTTGCCGAGGACCTGCGTAAGATGCAGGTCAACACCAGTGTCGCCGAAGCGGACATTGGGCGGCTCGACGCAGGTATGCCAGTACTCTTTACCGTCGACGCCTACGCTGGTGAGCGCTTCACCGGAACGGTGCGGCAGATCCGCAACGCACCGCAGACGGTGCAGAACGTCGTCACCTACGATGCTGTCATCGACGTCGACAATCCCGACCTGAAGCTGCGGCCCGGTATGACCACGACCGTGACCTTCATCTACGCACAAAAAGACGACGTGCTGCGGGTCCCCAACGCCGCGTTGCGCTTTCGTCCGCCACAGGATGTGTTGGCTAGGCAAAAAGACGACCACCCCAAAGGCGAAGCACCGAACCGGGTATCCGACACCACGATGGGGACCGGCCCCGACGACCGACTTCGCGATACGACCGATGGCACCGCCGTCGCGCCCAAATCAACGCGTTGGATCTGGTTGATGCGTGCCGATGCTCCAACCCGTGTGGCCATCGAAACAGGCATCAGCGACGGTGCCCTCACGGAGATCGCCAAAGGAGATGTCCAAGCTGGTGACATGGTCATCACCGACGCTGTCGGCGCCACTGGCACCTTTCGCCCACCCGGCGCATTCGGACGCCGTTAGAGAGGTCAAACGTGCAAGTTGCGGTTGATACGGTCCAGCTCGACGACATCTTCAAGCTCTACCAAACCGGCGACGTCCAAGTGCAGGCACTCGGCGGCGTGACGCTGCGGATTGCCCCTGGAGAGCTCGTGGCCATCATGGGTCCGTCGGGTTCGGGAAAATCAACTCTGATGAACATCATTGGTTGCCTCGATCGCCCGACCACAGGCCGCTATTCTCTCGCTGGTCAGGACATCTCGCGCCTCGACAAAAATGCCCTTGCCTCCGTGCGCAATCGTCAAGTCGGCTTTGTTTTCCAAAGTTTCAACCTCCTCACTCGTACCAGTGCGGTCGAGAACGTCGAGTTGCCCTTGCTGTACGCGGGCGTGCGCTCGGAGGAGCGTACGGTTCGCGCCCGTGCCGCCCTCGAAAGGGTCGGACTTGGTGACCGACTCACCCATCACCCCAGTCAAATGTCCGGCGGTCAGCAGCAACGCGTTGCCATTGCGCGCGCCCTGGTCAGCCATCCCCATCTCGTCCTCGCTGATGAGCCCACGGGCAATCTCGACTCGCAGACCAGTCTCGACATCATGGCCCTGTTCCAAGAGCTCAATCGGAGCGGCATGACCATCATTCTGGTCACTCACGAGCCTGACATCGCCGCTTTTGCTGCACGTATCATCACCATGCGGGACGGACGCATCCAATCCGATCGCCTGCAAACCAGTCTGCCTGCCACTGCCACGGTGCCGAGCGAAAGGGCCCACACCCCATGAGCCCCACTCAGACATTTCTCATCGCCCTGCGCGCGCTTGCCCGCAACAAAATGCGCTCGGCCTTGACCACCCTCGGGATCATCATTGGTGTGGCCGCCGTGATTGCCATGGTCGCCCTTGGCGAGGGAGCGAAACGCGAGGTTGAAGACGCTTTCACTTCCATGGGCTCCAACCTGTTGATGGTCCGCTCGGGATCGACCGCGCGAGGGGGGGCGTTCGGCGGTTTCGGTTCCATGCCTTCGTTGACCTGGGGAGACCTCGACGCCATCAGCGAAGAAGCTCATGCCGTGCGCGCAGCGGCACCAGTTTTGCAGACCGCTGCGCAGGCGCAGAGCGAAGAACAAAACTGGAACACCAACGTCACCGGCACCGATGCGGCGTTCTTTGCTATTCGCAACTGGCGCATTGTGCGGGGCACGGGGTTCACTGACTCGGACGTCGAGTCTGGAACGAAAGTGGCGGTGCTCGGTCAAACCGTGGTAGAAAAATTGTTCGGCACCACCTTCGACCCGGTCGGGCAGAGCATTCGCATCAACAACATTCCGTTCCAGGTAATCGGTGTTCTCGACAAAAAGGGCCAATCCCACCATGGTCAGGACAACGACGACACCATCATCATTCCCCACGCCACTTACCAGGCAAAGATCAAAGGTGGCCTGCAGAAGTTCATCCCCGGCATCATCATGGTCTCTGCAATCTCCGCAGAAGCCGCGATCTCGGCCCAAATGCAGATCAGTGCCATCCTGCGTGATCGCCACCGCCTGTCCGCAAGCGATGACGACGACTTCTCGGTACGCAATCTCTCAGAGTTCGCAAGTGCTCAACAACAGGGGACCGAGACACTCACCACTTTGCTCGCAGCAATCGCGGCGGTGTCCTTGTTTGTCGGCGGCATCGGCATCATGAACATCATGTTGGTGAGCGTCACCGAACGTACCCGTGAGATCGGGCTGCGCATGGCGGTCGGAGCCAAACCGCGCCACATTCTCGCCCAGTTTCTTGTCGAAGCCTTAACACTCTCTCTCGTCGGTGGCCTCATTGGCGTCATCTTGGGTTTGCTCACAGCGGGGCAGCTCGCTCGGGCTTTTGGTTGGCCTATGCTCATTCGCGCTGACATCATCGTCGTCTCCGTCATCTTCAGCGCAGTGGTCGGCGTCGTCTTTGGCATCTATCCGGCGCGCAAGGCGTCTCTGCTCGATCCCATCGAAGCGTTGAGGTACGAATGAGTATGAGAGCTTTCTCTGCGGTGTTTGCAGCGATCGCGTTGTTCCAGATGCCCGCGTCGATCGCGGCTGGGATCGCCAACAGTGCGGACGCGATTGAACAGCCGACGGCCGTGCATCCCAGTTTGTCCCTTGCCGATGCCGTCGAGTCTGCACTTCGAAACCATCCCGAAATCCGGCAGGCACGAGCCGCCACCGCCGGCGCAGAAGCCAGCGCCGACGTCAACCGCGCACCGCTGCTACCGAAGGTTGTCGCTTCTGCCAACTATCAGCGCGCCACGTCGAACTACCAGACCCGGCCGGGAGCGTTGCCATCTAGTCTCAACCAAAGCGACACGAATAGCTTCAGTACCTCCAACTATTTCAACTTTGCTCTGTCGGCCGGCCTGCGCCTTTGGGATTTCGGCCAATCGTGGAACCTCTGGCAAGCAGCGAAAGCTAGCGCAACCGCCGCGGGAGACAACGAGGACGACACCGAGTTACGAGTGATCTTGACGGCCCGCACCGCCTACTTCGCAGCCCGCGCCGCCAAGGCCATGCTACACGTGGCTTGGGAGACTCTGGCAAATCAACAGCGTCACCTCGCCCAGATTGAGGGTTTCGTGGACATGGGAACACGACCGGCGATCGATCTGGCCCAAGCCCGAACACTCACAGCCAACGCACGTGTCCAGATGATCACCGCGGAAAACGGCTACGCCACCGCCAAAGCGCGTCTGAACCAAGCCATGGGCGTCGAGGCGAGTGGCGACTACGAGGTGGAAGACCAAGCCTTCCCGATCGTTACCGACGAGGACGAGAGCAAAGACATCCTCTTTGCCCAGGCACTCGCCAGGCGTCCCGACCTCAATGCCGTGGCGGCAACGACGCGCGCCCGCGAGATCGAGCTCAACGCCGTCAAAAGTGGCTACTGGCCAACCCTCGACGTCTCAACGGGCCTTACCGATGGCGGTTCAGAGATAGGTAACCTCGCTTGGAACTGGCAGGCAGCCGCCAACCTCTCCTGGCCCCTCTTCGAAGGCGGCATGACTCGGGCTCAAAGCGCCCAGGCGACCGCCGCCTTGGAAACCGCCCGCGCGATAGCCGACGCCAGCCGTCAGAGCGTGCTCCTACAGGTTGAACAGGCCCGCCTCGCTGTCCGTGCTGCAAAGGCAGCATCGACCGCCGCGGGCGAAGTGGTCATCAATGCCCGTGAGCAACTACGATTGGCGGAGGGACGTTACGAAACCGGAGTCGGTAATGTTCTCGAGCTCGGCGATGCCCAGCTGTCAGTGACCAACGCCGCTGCCCAGCAGGTGCAGGCCGATTATGAGCTCGCCACCGCTCGCGCGGAACTACTGGCAGCACTTGGACGGCGATAGATCCATGCCCGAAACATCGAGGTGGTTCCTGTGTTCGTGAGAAAGCCGAGGCGGTCGTGCTCCCGAGATGAGGCTTTCTATTTTGTGTGAGCCTTGGCGAGCCGAGCGAACGTGAGGGGACAGAAAATCGAAATGACTCACCACAGGCCGGGAGGTCTTGGGCGCAGGATTGCCCTAAGGGCAAAGGTAAAGGCCGCGGACGCAGATGCCCCACTTGGGGGAGCGTGTGCATGTGAGTAGTAGGGCTCACACGCTGCAAGAAAGTGGGCCAGTCGGATTCTTTCGATGCAAGCGATT
>Ga0156400_1032_pt2 | contig 14765 bp, 5 predicted proteins | sample RifOxyA3_FD_108044 | JGI IMG/M metagenome (GOLD analysis project Ga0156400, IMG submission 108044) | Deltaproteobacteria bacterium RIFOXYA12_FULL_58_15
GTCACCGTCTGCAGGCCATTCCAATTCACGCTGGTGAACGTGAGGCCCACACGGTCAACCGTACCCTCGGTCGTATCGCTGGAACCGACGGAGAAGCTCACGTCGTTGGTGGGCTGCGACGTCAAACGTACTGTGAACGTTGCAGAACCACCGCCCTCGTTGGTGGTTCCACTGATGGCGCTCACCGTGAATCCCGCCGTGTCGTTGTCGACGTTGGTCACTGCCACGTCGATGGGATTGCGGCCACTGTAATTGCCGTCCGTGCTCGAAGCCGCCCCCAAGACGACAGAGTAAACAATGCTGCCGTCGACCTGAACGTCATCAACACCCGTCACTGTCACAGTCTGCAAGCCATTCCAGTTCGAGCTTGTAAAGGTCAAACCCGCGCGATCGACCGTGCCCTCTGTGGTATCGCTGGACGCAACCGCGAAACTGACAGCATTCGTCGGCTGCGACGTCAAACGCACGGTGAATGTTGCAGAACCGCCACCCTCATGGGTATTGCCGCTGATGGCGCTCACCGTAAATCCTGCGGTGTCGTTGTCGACGTTGGTAACAGCCACGTCCACAGGGTTCAAACCGCTGTAGTTACCATCGGAGCTCGAGGCCACCCCCAACACAACATTGTAAGCAATATTGCCGTCCACCGATGGGTCATCGATGCCGGTGACCGTCACCGTCTGCAAACCGTTCCAATTGGCACTCGTGAACGTCAACCCCGTTCTGTCCGCCGTGCCTTCCGTGGTGTCACTCGACCCCACGGAGAAGCTCACCGCGGCGGCCGGTTGGGAGGTGAGCTGCACGGTGAACGTCGCAAACCCACCGCCCTCATTCGTATCGCCACTGATTGCGGATACGGTGAATCCCGCTGAATCATCGTCGATATTGGTGGCGCCCACACTGGGCGGAATCATCCCATTGTAATTGGAGTCCGAGCTGGCGGCCGCACCGAAGAGTAGGGTGTAGGCAATGTTGCCGTCTACGGCAGGGTCGTCGATGCCGGTGACCGTCACGGTCTGTAGGCCGTTCCAATTGGACGTGGTGAATGTCAAACCCGTTCGGTCAACCGTGCCTTCGGTCGTGTCATTCGAGCTCACGGTGAAGCTCACCTCTGCCGTAGGTTGAGAAGTCAACCGAACAGTGAATGTCGCATACCCTCCGCCCTCATTGGTGGCGCCGCTAATGGCGCCGACCGTAAATCCCGCCGAGTCATTGTCGATGTTGGCCAACGTGACGTTGGCTGGGTCGCGGCCGTTGTAGTTGCTGTCACTGCTGTTCGCGGGGTCAAACCCGACAAAATAGACAGCGTTGCCATCAGCGACGAAGTCGTCAATACCCGTTACGGTTACAGTTTGAAGGCCGTTCCAGTTGGAGCTGGTGAAAGTCAGACTGGCTCGATCGACCGTTCCCTCATTCGTGTTGCTCGAGAACACGCCCATCACGACATCCGCGGTCGGCTGCGATGTGAGCTGCACCGTGAACGTGGCTGAGCTCCCACCTTCTGTCGTGTTGCCGCTTATCGGGCTCACCGTTATGCCAGCGGAGTCGTTGTCGATGTTCGTAACCGCCACATCGAGAGGCCGCAAACCGTTGTAGTTGGAGTCCCCACTGGTTGCTGCCGTGAATTGAATCAGGTAGGGCTGATTGCCGTCGGCGACGAGATCGTTGATGCCGGTGACCGTAACCGTTTGCAGTCCGGCCCAGTTCGCGGTGGTGAAAGTCAGGGACGTGGGCGCCACATTCCCCTCTGTCGTGTCGCTCGAGGAGACCGTGAGTCGCACGGCTGCGGTTGGCTCGGAGTTGAGTACGACGGTGAAAGAAGCACCACCGCCAGCCTCCGTTGTGGGACCACTGATGGCACTCACCGATATGCCCGCTGAGTCGTCGTCCGTGTTGGTCAACAAAACACTCGGCGGAGTCATTGCGGCGTAGTTGGCGTCCAGACTGGACGTGGGAAGGAAATTGATTCGATATGGTTGGTTTCCGTCGGCAACGGCATCGTTGACACCCGTCACCGTCACACTCCGCGGAGATCCCCAGTTGATCGATGTGAAAACGATTCGATTGACCGCGAGGATCCCCTCTGTCGTGTCACTGGACACCATGTTGAGGGTGACGTCGGCAGTTGGCTGGGAGTTGAGTCGGACGGTGAATTCCGCTGTGCCACCGGTTTCGGTGGTCGGCCGGCTGGCGAGACTCACCGTATAGCCAGCGGTTTCATTGTCGATATTGGTGACGGGGATGTTTGGCGGCGTAATGGCAGCGTAATTGGCGTCGGCGCTGACGGTAGAAGAAAATGCAATGGCGTAAATCTGCGCACCGTCGTCGAGGTCATCGTCAACACCCGTCACAATCGCGGTCTGGGGAGCATTCCAATTGACGGCCGTGAAATTGAAACTGGTAGGATTGACGGTTCCCTCACTGAAGTCCGTGGTATTGAAATTGACGGTGACGTTGGCCGTTGGCTGCGACGCGAGAGCCAGAGTGAAAAATCCAGTTCCCCCGCCCTCCGTGGTGTTAGCTGAAATCGAAGAGACGAGAAATCCCGCAGATTCGTCATCAATATTGGTCACCGTCACCGCGGGCGGAGTTGTCCCTGCGTAGGTGGGGTCGGAGCTCACAGCTTGATTGAAGACAACCGAGTAGGTTTGGTTGCCGTCCGCCTGGGCGTCGTCAACGCCAGTGACAGTGACAATCTGCGGTGCATTCCAATTGACCGCCGTGAATACCAAGGTTGTAGGATTGACCACTCCCTCGGTCGTATCGGAGGAATCAAAAGTGAGGATGACCTCGGAGATCGGCTCCGACGCGAGAGCCATTGTAAAGGTTGAGGCGGTACCTGCCTCAGTGGTGGGCCCGCTGATGCCGCTAACGTCAAAGGTTGCGGTCTCATCGTCCGTATTGATGACCGTCAGGGGCGGCACAGTCAAAATCGCATAGGCGTTGTCGGTGCTAACAACCGGACCAAACAAAATTTGGTAGGTCTGGTCACCGTCCGCTAGGTCATCATCCACACCTGTCGCAACCACAGTCCTCGGAATATTCCAGTTCGAGGGCGTGAAGGTTATCGTGGTGATATTGAGCACGCCCTCGGTCGTGTCACTGGAATCGAAGTTGAGGGTCACGTCGTCAAACGGTTGCGAATCCAGGACAATCGAGAATCTGGCGCCCGCGCCGCTCTCGGAGGTGTTGCCGTTGATCGCGCTGACGTTGATGCCAGCGCCTGATTGGCGAATCTCCACGGAAGTCGTAACCAGAGCGGGTGGTCCCTGAGAGGAAGCAGCATCGGCATATTCAAAGATGATGTGATCGCCAGGAAGCACGTTGTAGATGCCGTCGTCGTCGAGACCCGCGGTAAGGCCGAACTGGGTGTCGACACACGCCTCGAACACACCCGAGGTGACGGCCGTCTCAGAGAACAGCAGGGCCTCGCCTTCGCCACTGTGGTCGTCGTAGGTGACGATTGTAACAGTGTCGACGTCACCGGTTACGTCGAGATCGAAGTCGCTCAAAAGAGCGCAAATGGTTTCGCCAGGCACAATAGCACCGGGCACAGTGAAGACGCCATCGTAGGTCTGGCGTGTCGTTGTGGTGAAATGGCTAACAAAATCACCCCCTGCGATACCATCGCCATCACCGTCGAGGGGGTTGCCAGAAAAGTCCGTAAGAATCGCGTCTCCGATCCCTCTGGCGGATATGGTGTAGGCCCTTCCTGGATCAAGAAGCACTTGGGGCACGAGGGTCAGGACGGTGTTGCCTACTGACATGGTGGGCACCACCGGAAAATCGGTGATGCCGTCGTCAATGGAGTAGCTGCCCGGGACAACCGACGCCGACACAATGGGCTCGGAGAAGGTCAACACAATGTGTATGCCCAAAGGCACGTCGACAAATCCATCACCCGGATCCACTGCCACGACTATCGGAGCTGTCATGTCCAAGTCGGTGGTGACGGTGAAGCTGCTGGTCGCATCGGTCTCCAGGAAGTTCCCGGCGAGATCTGCCACACCGTCACTGCCTCCGGCGATGACGACATCATAGACGCCACCCGAGGCGAACGGGAAATCGGGCACGAACGTTGCCTTCGTACCACCGGCGCTGACCACCACGGTCCCAGGCACACACGTGCCGGCGCCGGAATCGATAACCTGGAAGTTGTCCGGACAACCATCGCTGTCCGCGTCCACAACCAACGTTGCTTCATCCATGGCCTCATCGAACGTCACCCAAACTGAAGCCGAAGTTGGTACGTCCAACTCCCCATCCTCAGGGCTGATGCTCGTTGTCAAAGGCGGAATGATGTCGGGACCAGTAGACACATCAAAATGGCCTTGGTACGTGGCTGGGAGACCCAACCCGACCAAGGATACGACTTTCTGAGTGACCACCACGGTCATACGTCGACCATGGGGATAGGGTTCCAACGGCGTGAAGACTGCAACTGTGTTGCCATCCGTGACTTCGACAAGGCCAGAGATGGCACGCTGTCCATCGAGCACAAAAAAGGCGTCCGGAGCAACCAACTGGGCCTGCACCTGTTCTGAGAATGTGATCACCACAGGAGCGACGGTAGAGACACCGTAGGCGCCGTCGGGAGGTACCTGGGAGACAACGTGAAGCGGCTCATAGCCACGAATGGTCACCATCGCCGGCCGGCTATCGACGTCGCCTTCACTGACAAGCAGGCGCACTCCATATTCACCGACGGTATCGACCACGAACCTGGGATAGGCCGTATCAGCGGCCTCGAGGACTGAGGCGCTGCCTTCGGGCACGAAAACCAAGTTCCAGGCAAAAGTCAGCCTCTCAGAGGTGCCATCAGCTCCTTGGCTGGCGCTGCCATCCAGCTCAACCTCAGCACCAACGACCACAACCTGATTGGTGCCGGCATTGGCTGTGGGCGGCACGACAGCTGGCGTGACATCCTGGCAACCTGCAGCGACGAGAAGCGCCCACGCCAATGAAAATGCCCATCGCCGATGCCAATACCCGGCAACTGGGTCCGCCTCGCTGTGTCCCTTGTCTCGGTGCCTTGCGTCCCCCGAGCCAATCCGTGAAATCCCCACACGATGCGCTTTGATCATTGGCATTGCTCTCTGTTGCAAACTGTTTGACTGCTCCGAGCTCGACGGGGACGGAATGTCTAATCACCGTCGCCAGGGCTGACGTCGTCACCGGGGTTGACGCCGTCGCCGACGCCGTCATCGACGGGTCCACCATCACTGCCTGAGTCAGGGATGCAGATCCCTGATGCGCAAGTTCCCCGATAACAGTCCTTGCTTGTCACACACTCATCGATGCACACACCGGTTCTGGCGCATATCTGGTTGCCAGGACAATCGCTGTGGTACTCACACTCCACGCCAGGAGTGCAACCGTAGCGCGGCACGGTCGTGAAGGAGGCTTCGAGATCCACTGCCAATTGGCCCTTGGCAAGACCACGAATGCTCTCTTTGGCAATGATAGTATACGAGCGGTCAAAGGCGAGCGATTGCTGCGGTTGCAGGCGTGCTGTGAAACTCGTTTTGTCGTAGGTCACTGCGGCTTCGACGACGCCGTCGGCATCTCGGATGACAAAGGTATCGCTGTTGATCGAATCAGCAACGAGATCATCCGAGAAAGTGGCCGAAATGTTGGTTTCCGTCGTAACGCAAATGGTATTGCTCGCCGGAGACCAGTTGATAACACGGAGCGGCTCGATCACAATCGAGGCGGGCTCCACACAACCTGCGGCAAGAAAACCAACGAGAGTCAACAATGTAGTCTTGTCCATGTGCATAATTTTCTCCAGGAGATCAGATTCCCAACCGGTAACCAGCGCCAAAGATCGGTGCTTTGGGAGTGTAATTGTTCAGCGTGTCGCCAAAATCAGAAACGGGCGCGTACAGATAGGCACTCTCCACAGACAACCATCCGGGGCCGAGCTTCACCTCTGCCCCGGCTCCCCCTTGAGCTGCCCAGGCCAACACCGAGTTCGAGCTTACCGCCCCTAAAGCGGTCCGTTCGGCGGTGACGTAGCAGATACCAAAACCACCATGTACGAAGAGTCCGAATACCTCGGCGAGGCGAAACCGAGCGGTGATCTTGCCCACCACCGGAACTGCCATGACCGTTGAACTCGCATCGATCGCAGCACCGTCGAGATCACCAACAGACGTTGCAAGCTGGTGGCGATGAAAGCTCCCGTGGACTCCGAGTGCAAACATGTTATCCAACATGGGCAGGGCGAAGCTCAGCTCAACCCCCGCGGCCATTCCCATATCTCCACCCGAGGCCGGCAAGAACACGCCTGCCTGCGCTCCCAGTCCGAGAAAACTCTCGCGTTGCTCGATAATGATTCTCTCACCAACCGCAACTTCCATGACGACTGTTGCCATGGCACTTGCGCCCATGGAGAAATCTTCGCCGCCCCCTCCCTCGTCGTCATCAAAGTCGAGGGCTATGGCGGCAAGAGACATCTCCTCAGCTTCAAAGTCATAGCGAACAACCATCCCTTCCGCTGCACCTGCGATTTGAAACGCCAAACGGCTGAGCTTGGGTCCAACTTTCAAGTGGTACTCCTTGGGCTCAGCAACGGTTTGTTTGATCAACCCGGTCGTCTCGAGCACGTAGTGCTCCGCTTTGGTCGTTTCGCCTTCGAGCTGCTGCAACAAGACGTCGTCCTCTAGGATAATAATTTTGTAGGGTCCCCCGTCGGGGGCCGCCGCATCGACCAATCGGTGCAACCGAACTTTCACCTCACCGGGCCCCTGCACCATGAAGGAGAATGATTCTTCCGCTCCAACCCGATAGAAGCTCTGGGTCCCCGCTTCGTCCTCGCGGGTATTGGTAATCGATACCTGTGCGTATTCACCGACGATGCCATCTCGCGCTTCGCCTGCTTTGAGCCTCTGCGCGAGGATGTCGCGGGGCAGCATCGCAGCAGTCTCGGGCGCCGATGCCACAAGAGCTTTGGGCTCGGGCTTTGGCAGAACGTTGGGTATTGGCGGCGGTGCAGGCTCGGATGGTGGCTCAGGCGTCAGTTCGTCGTCCTCAACACTCATTGCGGCCATCAGTCCCGAGCCTGGGGGCACCAACTCGATCGGGGCTGGGGTCTTCGAACCCCCGGCGTAGAATTCAATGCGGACCATCGCAACCACGCCACCGGTTGTCTGGATGGACACCAGATGCTCGCCCGCCTTCAGCTGTTCGACGTGGTTCTTGGGGGGGCACACTTGTCCCTTAGGACCGCCAGTCAACGAGAATTTGCGGTTGGGGCGATCGGAGAGGTTGACCTTGGTGGCGCGGCCCCTATCCACAACGACCTCGACGGTTCCCTTGGGCACCTTGCCTGCAGGCAACACCTGATAAAAAACCAAGGCCAACTTGCCGGCTCCGGCAAGCTTCATGTCCAGTGGCGAATTCTGGTCCAGGACGTAGGCCGCTTGAGATTTGCGCCCTTTCTGAACGACCCCAGCAGACACGCTGGGCGTGGTGATCTTGACCGGTTCTGCCGCCACCGACGGTGCCGACGGTGCCGTCGATTTTGCAGCCTTCTTCTTCTTGCGCTTGCTGCGTGCAACCAAGGTCTCCTGCTCGGAGGCCTTTTCCATCACCGGCCCAAAGTGCCCTCGAACAGGAGAGATGCGAGCCTCACTGGGCACCGCGATCCCGAGAGACACAATTAAGATGAGAGCTGCTCTTCGCACGTTCGACTCCTTGCTCGTCTTAGCGATTGCGGTACTGCTCGATGATCTCGCTTAGTTTGGGGGTGTCCTTGTGGTTAGGCGCCAAACTCACAAACTTCTCAAATGCCTCGATGGCTTTCTCCTCACGGCCGAGGAGAATGTAAGCCTTGCCCATCATTTTGTAAGACTTGATATGTTTGGGGTTGATGCCGATAGCCTTGTTGAACTCCTCAACTGCCAACACCGCCTTGTTCTGTTTGAGAAGTCCAACACCTGTCGTGTAGTGCCCATCGGCCCCTGAATCCGCTGCTGCATCTGGCGTTGACGCCGGCGTTGGCACTGGTGCAGGCGCTGGGGCTGGAGCTTTGGCCTTGGGTGGCTCCGACTTGGGCGGCTCCGGCACTGGCTGCGGTGCTGGCTCTGGCTTCGACGGTGGTACCGGCGTCTCCTTGTACTCGGGCTTGGGATTGGAAGGACTCAGGTCCCGGGTTGGCTCACGCACAGTCGGTTCCCTGCCAAGTCGCCGCTTTGTCGGAGTGGTCTTGCCTTTGTCAGACTCAGAGGCGTCGGCATCTTCCGGCACAGCAACCGCGGATGCTGGATCGACAGCGTCGGAATCCATGGAGGGTGCAATCGCCCGTTTGGCGTCGTTGGCGGCCGTCGCACCCACTTCCGGTGCTTTCTCAATAGCCGTGGCGAGGGCGACCTCCGTTTGGTTAAGCCCCGCCGGTTGCTGCAGCCACGGCAGCTTGTCAGCGAGCCAAGGCACTTGCGGTGCAAAAAATACCCCTGCGGCGGCCACGCTCCCCAGGCCGACAACCAATCCCGCGACCATGGGCAAACGGCTCTTGCGCGGTACACCGGCGGAGAGCGCATTGAGATTGCCACCCACGGCAGCAACCCCCGCCAGTTGCCGAAGGCTCAATGCCACCTCGGCGACGGTCTGCGGTCTTTGGTCGGGATCCTTCTCCAGGCAGCGGAGTATCAATGACTCCAACTGGTTGGGCAACCGCGGTGCCGGCCCCCCCAGCTCATTGGGTTTGGGCGGCACATGCGTCGCGTGTTTCACCACCGCTTGCCCCCATGTATCGGCGACAAACGGATTGGTGCCGGTGGTCATCTGGTACAGGATGACGCCCAATGCATAGATGTCAGCACGATGGTCTACGGGGTTGCCGAGCAACTGTTCAGGCGACATGTACCCGGGGGTTCCCAACAGTGTACTTCCAGTACTCTCAAGGCTTGCCTCCCCCTCGGGATTCTTGAGCTTGGCAACACCGAAATCGAGAAGTTTGACGAAGTCAGACCTTCCCCCTTGCTCAATCAACATGATGTTCTGGGGTTTCAGATCCCGGTGGATGACACCTGCCTTGTGAACGACATCGAGTGCTTCGCAAACCTGCGTCGCGATGCGCAGGGCTTGTTCCAGCGGTATGATTTTCTTGTCGAGCTGTAGCTGCGCCAAAGTCTTCCCTTCCAGGAACTCCATGACGCAATAGACATGCTCCCCCTCGCCAGAGAAATCCGTTATCTGAACGATGTTGTCATGCTGGATGCGGTTGACCGCTCGCGCTTCATCAAAAAACCGCTGCAATGCTCTGCTGTTCTTCGCGTACTCGGAGCGTAGCCTCTTGATGGCAACCTTACGGCCCAGTTGGGTATGCTCGGCGAGATACACATCTCCCATGCCACCCGAGCCCAACCACTTGACGATGCGATAGGATCCCAACACTTGCCCCGCATCGAGTCGTTCCTCTGCCCCTGCGTTCTCAAGTACTGCCTGATCCAGAGCCACGGGGGACTCCCTGCCCTGTTGTTGGGCAAAGGGACTGCCGATGCTCTCCGTTTCGGGCTCCAGCTCCGCCAAACTGTCTGCAATCAAATCGTTGATGAGGCTAGCATCGGCTGCGGATTCACCGATCCCATCGATGTCGAGCAGATCTCTTTCCAGAGTGGCCTCATTGACGACCGCCGCTAGATCCTCAGACAACTCTTTACCAAGATCCAACATTGGCAACTCGGCCTGCGGCACGGGCGCAGCTGGCAGCTCGGCCTGTGGCACGGGCGCAGCTGGCAGCTCGGCCTGCGGCACAGGCGCAGCCGGCAGCTTGGTCTGCGGCACGGGCGCAGCCGACACCTTAGCCTGCGGCAAGGTCACGACTGGCAACTTGCTCTCGAGCGGTGGCATGGCTGGCAACTTGCTCTCTGGTGCGGGCACAGCTGGCAAACTGCTCTCCGGCAGGGGCACAGCTCGCGGTTCGACCCGCAGTGTCGGTGCGACAAACTCGACTTGCCGTTCTGGTGCCGGAGCTGGGACCGACACAGAAACAGGAGCGCCGACTTCGGCCTCAAGAAGCTCGAGATCAGCATCCATTTGGTGCCGTTGCGCCACGTATTCGAGCAGCACCTTGTGGTACTCGGGCTCCAAATCCTTGAATTCGAGCCCCATGCCCCGGGGTTTGCTGGGGTCGGCAACATCCGCAGGGGGATCATTGATCCAGGCGACCGATGCCTCCGTGATGATCTCCAGATCATAACCGGGGAGGTAGAAACCCACCTCGACCTCTTCACCCCTTGTCAGGAGCCTCTGGGCTGCGACAAACATTCCCCCACCTTGCAAGCTCAGGTCTTGGGCGCGCCACTCCTTCTCATCCGAGCCCGAGTAAACTGTGACCTTGGCCACAAACGGGATTCGATCTTCTTTCCTACGTTCTGCCCCAGCACTACTCATGTCATCACTCTTCATTAAGCCCAGGTTGATGAAGCCCAGGTTGACGTTAGAGAGCTTGTCTCGAGCAACAAACGAGCCAAGCCTGAGCCTTGAAGCATAGCATAATCGACTGTTCTTCAAAGAAAAACCGACAGGGAGAAGCATCAAGAAAAGTCCTGGTTGGTATTTAAAACCACAGATTCAAAATCCATACAGGACATCGATCAATCAAGGTGTTACACTGGTTGACCATGACAACCGGCTGGTTTAAAGATTCAACCAAAAGGAACAACATGTCGGATAAACAGATACATACGCAACCAGACGACCACAGCAATCCCATCGGCATTGAGAGGAGTCAATGGCGGGTGCTGATTGTCGATCCACAACCCGCGGTTCGCCAGGTTGTTGGGGACTTCCTCAAGGAGTTCTACCGATTGTCCCTGTCCCAAAGTGGCGATCGAACCATAACATTTTTGGCCAAACAAGATGTGGATGTGATGCTGGTGAACGATCAACTTCCTGGCGAGATAGGCGCCCGTGCACTCATCCGGCACGCCCAAGCCAACTATCCCGATCTACCCATCATCGTGCTTTCCGGGGAAAAAGCGACGAAGGCCGGGGTCGTTGAGGTGGGCACCTGCTCCTTTGTTCCCAAGAAGATACTTCGCACCGAGGTGGGTCGCGCCCAGCTTTTGTTGCTTATCGACCGACGGATCCACGCGCACCAACACGACCGCCGCACCGTGTTTCAACGACAACAACAACAGCGCGCCGGAATGACCGCAGGTCACTTTCTCATTGGCAGAAGCCCCACCATCGAAGCGCTTCGCGAAACTGCCGTGCAGGCTGGACGGTCCCGCTTGAACGTTTTGATAACCGGAGAGACTGGCGTGGGCAAGACACTGTTGGCTCAGGCAGTCCACTTGGCAGGCGAGCAGGCGAGCTCTCGCCCCTATGTGACTCTCGATCCATCGACACTGGTACCCTCTTTGTTCGAGGCAGAACTATTCGGCCACGCCCGCGGTGCATTCACGGGCGCCACCCACGCTCAGGTTGGTGCCTTTGAGGCCGCCAACGGTGGCACTCTCCTGCTCGACGAGATCGGCGATTTGCCCCTCGACCTGCAACGCAAGTTGCTCCAAGCCGTTGAAGAACGGGTCATTCGCCGGGTCGGCGATGTTCGAGAAATTCATTTGAATGTGCGGTTGATTGCCGCGACCAATCGGAATCTCGAGAGGGACGTGGAGAACGGTCGGTTTCGGGCAGATTTGTACCAACGACTCAATGAGCTGCGAGTGCACATTCCCCCTCTGCGGGAACGCAAGGAAGATGTTGCGCCACTGCTCGCGTACTTCATTGAGCAGTACCACCATGGCGGCAGCGTGCGCACAAACGACGATGCGGAAAGAATTGTGCGCGGATATGACTGGCCTGGCAATGTTCGCGAGGTCCGGACGTTGGCGCGACGTCTGTGCGCGGAGGGTATCGGCGACACCATCCACGAAGAGGAGTTGATCAAGATGCTGCCCACCCGCGTCGACCGGACCGATTCTTCTGACCTGCCCCCGGAGGAGCGAATCCGCGTGTACAGCCGACGCGCCTATCTGCAGGTTCTGAAGGAGCACGCCTACAATATCCGGGGTACAGCGCGAACCCTTGATGTTCCCTATCACACGCTGAGAAGTAGACTGAAATCACTAGATTTATTGCATGCACTGCGGAAGAAACCCGATGTCATCTGAAAAATCTACGCCTCAATCCAGATGATGGCGAATGCGCTGCATGACTCGTTGGGTCAGACCTGCGGGTGCGTCCTTGCGAAGTACGCGCCGACACATCGAGCTCGTCTGTTCGAAGGTCTTGATGAAGGCTCCACATGCGGGGCACCGTCGCAGGTGCGATTTCACCGCCGCCTTTGAATCATAATTAATTGATTTATCGAGGAATTCTGACATCCATCCAACTGCCTGCTGACAATTCAAGATAATCACCACTTCCTGCAATGCGTCCCTAACGGCGCCTAAAGTAATCCTCCAATTGGCCGCGGACAAACAATCTGGAGCGATGAAGTCGACTTTTTACCGTTGGCACGGTGACTCCGAGGGTGTTGGCGACCTCCTCGTTGCTCAGCCCCTCGACATCCCGCAGGAGAAGCACCAATCGGTATTTCTCGGGTAATTCCGAAATGGCACCCTCAATACTGTCGCCGAGCTCACGGCTGAGAAGGCTTTCCTCGGGTTGTTTGGCCCAATCTCCGAAGGAGCTCGCCAATGCCGTGCCGTCCTCGCTGAAATCCTGTCGATTGTCCTCAATGGAAAGGTGTGGTTTACGCCGGGCGCGCCGCAATTGCATCAATGCGGCGTTCGCTGCCACCCGATAAACCCAGCTTGCCACCGAGCTTTGGCCCCGAAAAGTCCCCATTTTTCGGAAGATATTGAGAAACGCTTCCTGAACAACTTCTTCGGCCTCCGCGTCCGAGGTGGCCATTCCCCGAGCCAGACGAAAAACACGATCGCGGAAACGGCGAACCAATCGCTCAAATGCATCATAGTCGCCCGTTCGAGCTGCATCGAGTAATTGCACATCCGATAATGGATGGGGATCGGCCGAGTCCATAAGGGGCGGCACCGTAACACGCCTCCTGCACCACAGCAATACGCGACAATCCATCCCCCGGGGGCTCCGCCGCTGCGGGGCGGCGCCCCTGGCGCATCGCGGCCCGCGTGCCCGGCAGGCAACCTGGCGAGGATCTCGGCTGGGAAACTGGCCGGGGCTACTCAACATCTTGGCCTTTCACAGGCCTCATTGAGGACCCGCCAAGTGCCGTTTCGGTGCTCGGTGGCGCTCAGAGTGACATTCCAGACGCCCAGCCTGTTTTGGCGACTGCGCCAACCCATTGGAATCACACTTTGAGGCGCATGCCTTCGCTGCCATCTATTGGCCCATTCTGTGCACCGCCAGTGCCCAATGGAACGTCTTTCGCAAGGCATGCCAGCGGAGGAGCCCATGGGTGGAAACCTCCGCGACTGGCGAGGGCCTCGGCCGGGAAACTGGCCGGAGCCACTCACCGTGCCGCAGGGGTTATGGCGTTTATGGATCCTACGTTCACAAAAGCACCGACTATTTGTCCGTTACGCATTTGCAGAGAATCGAGGTGGGTTATGTTCCGGCGTCACATGTTTCAACTTGGCCGTTCTTCGTTTGTTGCCCTAGTGATGAGCGCGGTATTCTGTGTTGGCTGTGAATCAGACGGCAAAAACGTCGCGGGCGACGGCACCTGCGAGGTCCCCGAGGACTGTGAGACGCTGGACCAGGATTGTGTGGAGAATGCTTGTGTCACGGTGGCTGACGCAGAGTGTGCGCAGCACACCGATTGTGATTTCCCCGGACCTTGTCAAATGGCCCATGGTGCCAGATGCAAAGTCGGCAAGTGTATTTACGAGAACCTTGGTGACATTTACTCATGCGACTTCACAGCCGTTGGTGCTGCGGATGGCGTCTGCCTAGCGGGAGAGTGCGTGGCTGGGCCACGGATGACGGTGACCCGCTCCGGCGACGGTGGCGGGCGTGTGGTGTCGACGCCATCGGGGATTGATTGCGGTGCAACCACGAGTCAGTGCGGTGCGACCTTCGCCTTCAACCAAAGTGTGGTGCTGGTGGCATCCGCCGATGGCGGCAGCGGGTTTACGGGCTGGGGGGGGGACTGTAGCGGTACCAATCCGGTTTGTACGTTGACCATGTCGGCATCTCGGAATGTGGTGGCCACCTTCGCACTCGATGCGACGTCGCGCCTGTTGACCGTGGAGAAAGAAGGCAACGGCGCGAGCGCTGGCTCGGTTGCCTCCGCTCCGGCGGGAATATCCTGTGGTGCAACGTGCAGCGCGTCTTACAGCGATGGCACCTCTGTGACCCTCACGGCGACCTCAGGCGCTGACAACGCCTTTGATGGTTGGGGGGAAGCCGGTGCCTCCTGTGGAACTGCGACAACCTGCACGATTTCCATGACCCAAGCGCGCACGGTGACTGCCTCCTTCACCCTTGCGACGAACACCCATGCGTTGAGCGTGTACAAACAAGGAACGGGCGCTGGGACGGTGACCTCGAGCACCGGTGGCATTAACTGCGGCAGCACCTGCGGTGCTGCGTACGCCCATGGGACAACGGTCACCCTAACGGCAGCTCCCAATGGGGACAGCACCTTTGGCGGGTGGTCGGGCGGGGGATGCTCAGGTATCGCGACGACTTGCCTGCTGGCGATGACCGAGAACAAGGACGTCACGGCGACCTTCATTGGCATCACCCAATTGTTGACCGTGACCAAGGCCGGCACGGGCCAAGGCACGGTGTCGGCCACGGGATTGACCTGCAGTGGTAGCACCTGCACG
>Ga0156400_1085_pt1 | contig 14709 bp, 11 predicted proteins | sample RifOxyA3_FD_108044 | JGI IMG/M metagenome (GOLD analysis project Ga0156400, IMG submission 108044) | Deltaproteobacteria bacterium RIFOXYA12_FULL_58_15
CAGCGCAGATCACATCGGCACCTGCCATGATATGAAGAATATCGATCTTTGTTGCACTGTTTTGAGTCATCGCTGCCTCCTGTGATGCATTCACACCCAAGTAAAGCGATTTTCATGCCACAACAGTAAGTTGATGTTTTTAATTGAAAAGATATCGTTACACAGGAATCCGTAGCGTCCGACGTGCTCCGAAATAGTGCATGTGCTCGGTTTTGCCTATGCAACCCGTCTGAGATTGGCGTCGACGAGGCCCAAGACCCGGTCAAGTTATTGGATCAACCTGCGAGATTTGAGCTCATGGCCCGGTTCTTCCCAGCCGCCTTGGCTCTAAACAACGCCTGGTCGGCTTTCTCGAAGACGTCAAAGCGATCATGACCGTCATGTGGAAACGATGCGAAACCAATGCTCGCGGTGACGGACAACCGATTGCCTTCACACAATACTTCAGTTTGCCCAATGGAAGCACACAGGCGCTCGCAGAACTGCTGTGCTCCTTTTGGATCGGTTTCAACCAGGAGGATGACGAACTCGTCTCCTCCATAACGAAACGCCATGTCCGATTGGCGGATGGCAGCACCAATCACACGCCCCACTTTGCGGATGACTGTGCTTCCGGTGCGATGTCCGAATTTCTCGTTGATAACTTTGAGACCATCCAAGTCGATCATGGCGACGGCGAAGGATCGCTCATGACGACGACTGCGGTGATGCTCGGCGGCGAACAACGTGTCAAAATGGCGTCTGTTGAGTAGCTGTGTCAGATCATCTTGAATGGCCAAGCGACGCCCCGAGTGGACCCGTTGGATGGCGGCATTGAGAACGGCGTCTTTGACCGCCGGTGACCATGCTGTGTCGATGAAACCGTCACTGTGATTCATGAGCAACGATAGCGCACGCATGTTGTCTGAGCGGGCGGCCAAGCATTGCGGTGTAACAGCGCCACCAAGCGCAGCCTCAATGCGACGGAACGCGTCCGACAGTCCCCGGGCATCGTCGGCACTTTCTACCACCACACAGTCGAAGGACCGAGTTGTTAAGAGGCCGATGGCATCACGGGTGTTGGCCGCTTGTTTGCAGACGAAGCTCGGAAGCGTCCATTGTTGTGCCGGCCCTTCTGTGGTGTTCACCAACAACAAGTGTTTTCTTTCGTCCTGTGATTCGGTTCTGTCGTCAGTGAACAACTCGGCGATGTCATCCAACGGCCAGGTTATCCGCGGTGGAGGTGAGCCAGGCTGCCCAAACACCCACCCCTGCGCGAAATGGGCTCCTGCTTGGATCACCGTCTCAAGCTCTTGGGTTGTTTCGACTCCCTCGGCGACAACGCGAATGCCCATGTCCCTGCACATGCGAATAACGCCCGCTGCCAAACGGTAGAGTTGAGTATCAGGTCGAAGTCCAGAGACGAGTGCACGGTCGAGCTTCACTATTTCCGGTTGAAACTCAACGAGACGCGCCAGGTTGGAATAACCAGAACCGAGGTCGTCAATTGCGAGGTGCAGTCCTTTGCCTCTCGCCTCAGCCAAGATTCCCTTGCACTGTTCGAAAGATTGCAGGGGTGCCGATTCCGTCAGCTCGAGGAAGATGAGCTCGTTGTGCCAATAGACCGGATCGTCGGGTTGAACCAACCAATGTTCGTCGAACTCCTCGGGGCGTACGTTGACGAACAGGGGATGTTGCGTGCAGCCATCGACGGCCAACTCGCGCCAATGCCGCCCAAGCTTTCCCATGAGTCCCGCTTCAATAGCGGCGTCGACGATCTCCATTGGACCGGGAAAATCATCTGTGCTTGATCGACCTAGGGCTTCGTACCCGAAGACCTGGCGGGTGGACAAATCGACTATCGGTTGAAATACCATTCGCGACAATCGCTCATTGAGCAAACGTTCAATCGCGTCGTTCATTCGATCCTTTTGTACCACTCCCATGCTCCAATCGGCTGTCAGCCACACCTTGGCTTCAAGATCATGCCACAATATCAGATTTGGCCGAAGAGTCTGCGGTGCGGAGAAACAAAACGAAAAGCTATTGCTTGGCAAAGACAGCGAAATGCCAACGCGCGGCACGGCGCGGGCAATACGAAGTGAAAGGTTACTGTGCGGCGCGGGCACCGGCTGCGGCTGACGCGTGGCGTGGGGCCACACCCAACACGTTGCTGAATTCCTTGGCAGCGGCACTGCGCTCGCCCCTCTGGAGCAGTGACCATGCAAGACCCGCGCGCATCTCTACATCGGACGGGTAAGCCACGAGGACCGCCCGATATTGTTTTTCTGCTTCGGCGTAGCGACCGAGATTGTAGAGAGCAAAGGCCAAGCGACTGGTGCCTAGATAGCTTTTGGCATCGACTCCCAGAACCGCCTGGGCTGACTTCTCCACATCCAGCCACCGCCGCAACGCCATCTGCGGCAACATGATACCCAGCTTGGGCTCCACCGCGCTCGGTGCCAGTCCCATCGCCTCCTGATATCCCTTGATCGCCGCATCGTAGCGTCCAGTTGTGTAGTTCAGCCAAGCCTTACGCAGAGCGAACACATAGGTCCCCTGCTCACCGGTAGGCACACCGCGCAGGGCAACCAGCGCCTCCTCCAACTTGCCACCTGCCTCCAAGTCGTAGGAGTCTTGATACGCCTGCGCCCCTGGTATCGCCGCGACTGCCGATGCTTCAATCGGCGCGGCACTCGCGTTCGTCGCCGCCAGCGTCCACATCAATGCCAATGTCCAAACAAATGCTGCTGGCCAAACAAATGCTGCTGGCCAAACAAATGCTGCTGGCCAAACAAATGCTGCCGTTTGCAGCGTTGGATTCTTCATGCCGTTCTCCTTTGCTCAACGTCTTTTCTTGATTTGGGGTCCTCGTCTGCGATCACCGCACCCGTCGAAACCGTATTGACAACCCGTGTGACTCGCTGGCGGCGGCCATTGATGGTCAGGGACAATTCTCGCAGGCCCATTTCACGATCGAAGATGGCTTCTGTTTTCAGCCATGGGCTTCCATCTGATTTCTGTTTATGCGAGTGACCACGAACAACCAGAGATTGGTTCTGCCACTCGGCCTCGTAGGTGACAGTGATGCTGAAGCGCCCAACAAACGGGGCGATCACATCGAGGAGCCACCCCAGGGGTCGGGGAAAGAACCTGCGCGCCGTCAACTCGTCGTGCCAACGCGGGCCCACCTCGAATGGCACGCGGCCCATAGCCGCCTGCAACAGGTGTAAGACAGAACGATGGTCGCCGATGGTATCGTATGCTGTGAAGGTCCGCTCGCCGTGATCGAAAAAGAGAAGAGCACTGGTCTCTTGGGATCGGAGCTCCACAGCTCCGTAGAGATCAACCTCAGCCGCGAAGTGTTCTGTTGTTCCCTTGCTGTCGCCATCCTCGCACTGAAACGCCAACGACTCACCGAAGGGAAAACGCAGAAGCTTGGAGACGGCATCATTGGGCTCGAGGTTACGTACCACGTCGCCCTTGTTCGGCACCCAGGTGGCCTGCACCAGGGCCTCATCGCCATTTTCGTCCACAGCGTCGTGAAGCTCGACCTCGCGGGTCCCGGCACCGATCAACCCCACCGACTGCAACTGGAAATGTATGTGCGGCACTTCCGAGCGGCCGGAGTTGCCACAACGTCCAAGGGCATCGCCGCGCTTGACCCGCTGGCCCTCACGGACCTCGACGCTACCTGCGGCAAGATGGGCCACCAAGGAATAGAGACCGGGGGCGTGGTAGATGAGTACGGCATTGCCCCAATTCTCGCGCAAATTCATCTCGCCGATGGGGTTGTCGGGGACATCATCGATGACTTGAACCACCGTACCGTCCGCAGGGGAGATCACCGGCATGCGAAAGCAGAGATAGTCACGAACATCCGTGCCGCGATTGCGATAGGTCAACCCATCGATGCCCTGCACCTCGAAATCAAGGGCGTGGCGCCAGAGGCCGCGGTGGGTGTGCTCGCCGTCAACACCCTGGGTGCATACCCATCGCCCCAAAAATGGTGCATGTAAACGCACCGCGCTGTGCGCGCCAAAACGGGCCACACGGGTTTGAAAATAGTTCAGGTTCTGCTCCGGGGTGCCAATGAGAAAGTCCACGGACTTGGGCCGCGCGTCGCGAACCCGCTGGCGCATGGCGTAGAGGACCAAGATCACCGTGAGATTGAAAGGCAGGATCAACAAAGGCACGCCGCCGCGGGCCAACAGCGGCTCAGCACCCGCGGTCACCAATCCGCAAACGAGCACGCTTGCAAATGCCAAAACGAAGGAGGAAGAGCTCGGCACAAACCACACGCCGCCTATGGCCACGGCGGTGAGAATGAAGTTGTAGCCTGCGATCAATGGCAACATCTCCCCATTCGAGAGCATTCCCAGCTTGACGCCAAACAGGTATGCCACAGCAAAACCCATGAGCGACAAGGACACCGCGATGCGCGAAAAGACCAGTAGGGCGAGAAACACCAGAACGCCGCTCAGGATCTTCGGCGAGAAGAAGATAGCCCCCAAACTCTGGAAATAGAGACTCACGATTCGAGGCAGCTCGAAACTCTGCGCCAGTGCATCGGGAGTACTGATACTGAGGGTGAGACCCATCTGTGGTGCCGCCCCGAGTAAGAGGTAGAAGACGAAGAGAAACGGTAACGTCAACACAGGCAAATTGAAGGTAGACCATAGAGCCGAATGCAGGGCCGCGGTCACCGCCACCGAGGCCAACACCGCGACAGTGAGCAACAAGACGCTCTGCCACTCGAGGGGCAGAATAGCCGCGCCGCCGACGGCGACCAACAACGCGTTGTAGCCATACAAACCCGAGCGACTGAGCTCCGAGCTCAGGTGCATCAGCCGTGACAAGCCCAGGGCCAACACCACGCCGCCGAGGCCAAAGAGAAACAGCCTCGGCATCACGGCGGTGGAGGCCAATAGGAGCAGGCCGACCACCTTGGAGCGGCTGAGCAAGATCTGAGAGTATCCGGCCAGCACGGTGGTGACCATGTCGCCCATAAGACTGGTCGACCCGGCGGCGGTCGATGTGCTTGGTCGCGCTACAACCATGGTGCCATCTGCTCGGGCCCGCGGACGATCTCGAGATCCTCACGCTTGCGGATCGCTGCGTGCTGACCATTCTGAGAGATCAACACAACCGCCGGTCGGTAGGTGATGAACTGCATCCATTGGGTCACATTGTACGCTCCCACCGTGCGAAAGACGATTTGGTCGCCGACGTTGAGAGGAGGGAATAGCAGGGTATCTCGAACCACATCGATGTTCATGCACAAAGGACCGTAGAGAATCGTCGGCTCAAAAACGCCGCGGAACTCTTGCGCGGGTACGACGTCGTGTTTGTACCAAAAAGAAGTGAACAAGACGTTCACACCCGCATCAACGATCAAAGCACGGCGGCCGTCCGGCAACCGCTTGTTGGCCTGCACGGTGGCTATCAAATAACCGGCGTCATCGACCAAGGCGCGGCCAGTCTCGAGGACCAAGGTCGGCATCTCCCGTGGCGGGTAGTTGAGCTTGCCGAGGGCGTCAGAGATGGCTTCGGCATAGCGGGAGAAAGACGGCGTCGCTTGATCGCCGGGAAGGTACTGGGCCTTGAGGGTGTTGTGCGACGCAAAACCGCCACCGACATCGATAAACGACAAGGTAATACCCTGCTCCTGGCGCAAGCGATTGGCGAAGTCGACCATCTTGGTTGCAGACTGCCGATAGGCGTCGGGGTCGAGGATGAAGGTTCCCAGGTGACAGTGTAAGCCGGTCAACTCCAAGCGATCACCGGTGAGGATGCGCATGACGGCGTCGTGTGCTTGTCCATTCTCCAGATTGAAACCGAAACGACTCCACTGTGGCGTTCCATCTGCGGTGAGATTGATGCGGATCGCCACCTTGGGACGGATCCCCTTCTCCACGGCAACCCGCTCGGCAACCGCGAGCTCGTCAAAGTGGTCAATGTGAATGATGGTTCCTGCCGGCAACACTTCGTCGAGAACGGCCTTGGGTTTGTAGGGACCATTGAAATGGATCTGCTCCGCTGGCACCCCGAGGTTTCTCGCCTTCTCCCACTCGAACATCGACACCACCTCGGCCCAGGCACCCTCCTTATGAAATACGCGGGCGATCGAATCGAGGTAGTTGGTCTTGTAAGACCAGGCGATGCGAACCTTGGGGTAGCGCAAGGAGAAGACATCACGCAGCTCGCGGTAACGCTCAACCAGAGTTTTTTCCGAAAAGACAAACAGCGGCGAGCCGTAGGTCTCCATGAGCTCTGCGACCGCGACACCATCAAGATGAGTCATCGGCCGCATCGACTGCACCCGGGAGAACTTGTTCATCAACCCTGACTCGTGACGAATGATCAAAGGTCTCTCATAGGCAGGTAGAGGACTCATTGTGCGCTCCCGGCAGAGCGTCGCAGCTCGCCATAGGTGGTGATGCGTTCGAAGTCTTCGAGACTTGCTATCTGATCGAGAGAGATGCGAACAAACATGGTGCCAACCCGATAGTCGCGCATGGGCTTCACCTCATGTCCGGCCGCGAGGCGCGCGACGGCGCTTGGAAGGTTGATGCCGGCACCAGCGCTCAGATAGACCCAAGCAGGGAAGCGCGGGTTGACCTCGAGGAGGTGATAACCGCCGTCTTTGGTTGCGACAACCTCCACCTCACAGGGACCACGCCAACGGAGCGCACCCATGAGCTGCTCGGTCAATCGCATCAAAACGGGATCATGAATGGCGATGCCGGCCCAGCCCTTGCCCTTGTCGGTGAGAAAGGTCTTCCTCATGGCCACCGCTCCGACCAATCCGCCGCGCCCATCCCCTACAGCGACGACGTCGAGCTCATCGCCGCGGACTTCCTCTTGAACGATGACCGGCAATCCCCACTGGGCAACCACTCGATGGAAGGCATGCACCGCTTCATCAACGCTCGTGGCACGATAGGCACCGTAGTAGAGGCCCTTGAGGAAGAATGGATAAGAGATCTCTCGATGGATCTCATAGAGCTCACTCGCGTCGTTGATGACCTTGGTGGCAGGAACAGGTATCTCGACCTTGCCCCGCAGCGCCGCCAGGTGCGCCTTGGAACGAAGGTCGAGCTGATCACGTGTCGGCAGAAATGTACCCACCTTCATGTCCGCGAGTTGGGCTTCCAACGAAATGAACAGCGGCAACTCGGCGTCGAGGGTTGGAATCACCACGTCGAGACCAGCCCTCTTTTGAATCTCAGTGAGTCGCGCCGCCAACGCCTCGGATCCTTGAGATGGGTAGGGAATGAGGAAGACATCGTCAGCGAGATCTGCGGCGTAGATACCGGGCTCGAGGCTGTCGTACGCCAAGCCAATGATGCGACCGTGAAACTCGGGGTCAGCGCGCAACGAACGAATCACCGCAACCCCTGGCCCGGGGTTATCGGTGGCGTTGAGCCCGGTGACGGCGATGGTAGAGTTAAATGATGACATGGGTCACCTCTCAACCGAGAAATCCAGTGGTAAGAGGCCCTGGTTGCGCAATTGCCCGACAAACTCGTCGAGGTCGCGGTGGTAGTCGGCATCCCCAGCGGCAAAGCCCGTCTGTAGCTCGCCGACGATGTCTTCACGTCCGTGACCCTCTTTGAGTCCGCGAAGAATCGTCAATCCGGTGAGATTGACGCTGAACGTCGACCCCGTGTACGGATCAAAAACGAATCCGCTGTCGCTCACTGCCAGATCCCGTAATTTGTTGTGTCCGTCCATCACGCACCTCAGAGGTTCAGAGCCACGACCAACGAGAGTAGACTCAAGAAACTATTCGAGCTCGACTGCTCGCCACTTGGGTTGAACTGTGGGTGGCTCGAGCCGGACAAAGTACGACTCAGATTGTGAACCTCTGCCTGCAGTCCGAAGCGCAGGGAATCGGATGGGCTCAGCTCGAAACCAGCCCAACCGCCGTAGAGGATGCGGCCGTCGATGTTGTAGACGCTCGGTTGAAACAGGTAGGTTGGCCGTTCTTCGTCGCCCCATTTTGCCCCCAACCACGCCTTCCACCACTCACCAGCATACAGCGCAGCCAGGCTGCCCACCACGAGTGTTCGGTCTCCCATTTGTTGTGCCGCGACTCCCGGTTGCAGATGAAAACCACCGAGCGGTGGCGACAGCCAACTCAGGGCAAACCGCCATATTGACTGATCCGAGTAAACACTTACACTGGTTTCGCCAAAGATATCACCCCATGGCGAGTAGCGGCCGGTGATGCCTGCTACGTGGACAGGGTCGAGGCTGGCGATGGTATCGAGCAAGTGTCCGTAGTGTGCCTCGACGTCACCCATGGGATAGGTCAGTCCCACCGCGGCGTAGATTTCGTTCTGACTGGGGACCACCGCTGCACGCTGACCTCGCCCGCTCCCCGTCAAAGTTGACAGTGGAGAAATGTGACGATAGCTGGCCGACAGCAACAATCGCTGCCAAACCACCGCCGGCAAGTCGAGGGTGAAACCCATTCCCCACCAGCTCGGTTGACCGTTTATGTTGTGGAGGGTTGCGGCGACGCTGGGTGACAATGTCAGCGTTCGCTGCGTCAATGCAAGACGACGCCCCTGTTGCGCCGATTGATTGGTTGGATCCACCGACAGCACTCGATCGAAGTTGGTAATGGCGAGGTCGCGACGTCGTTGCCCCAAGGCCACCCAGGCGAGGCCGAGATGGGTCTCATTGTTGCCACCAGAGAGCTCGCGGGCTCGGTCGAAAGTGCTTTCGGCGTTGTCATAGTCTTGGCTCTCCAGTTGAAGCCAAGCAAGTCGCAGGGTCAGACGAAAATCTTGGGGGTAATCCTCTGCAAGGCGTTCGAGCACCTCCAAAGCCGCCCCGTACTCGCCCTCGTCCGCGAGTTTCTCGGCTTGGCCCAAGGCTTCAGCATAAACATCCCGAACGGCGTGAGCATCGGCAAAGGCTGCGTTGGGCGCAATTGAGAATGCAGCAAACAACAACGCCCACCAGCAACTCGATGTCGACGGATGGGTTCTTCTGGCGCATCTGCGAACGCCGACCCAATTTAGAAGACATTTCATCAACAACCATCAATTCTCCCCCACTTCGGTATGGAACCGGCAACACAGTAAAAGGTTGCTGAAGTATTTTCTGCGACGGGCTATTTCAAATCGCTTCTCCGAACCCACGACGCAACAGTTCACGAAACTGACCGATAAGATTGAGAGAGATGCTCGAACCTGAATTCTGGAGCAGAGTGATGGGCTTGAAGGCGGTTACCAGCGGGATTGTGGTGGCAAATGACTCCACGAAACCGCGATCTAAAACCGAAAAAACTGGTTCCAAGCCGCCGCCCCCAGCAGCGAACACGCTACCCGATGTTGACGTTTTTCAGTCGCGTTCTGTTCCCAACATATTCGCGCAAGTGCCTGTGGGTGATCTTTACCGAAAGACGAATGACGCTGCACTGTTACGTTTCCTCGACGAAGCCATTGCCTACGCGCACCTCGCACCCCTGTCGAGCCTCGACGACGCAAAGCTCGCGATCTACACCAAGAGCTTGCCAAAGGTAGAGCTGCATCAACATCTCGACGGCTCGATCGATCCGGAAACCCTGATAGAGTTTGCACGCCAACGCGGAATCGATCTACCCGCTGACACCATCGAAACGCTGAGTCGGCCTGCCCAAAAAGCCAACGGCAGAAGCACTCTGAAGGATTTCTTTGAGAGATTTCGAAGTGCTCAGGTGGTGTGGAAAGATCGAGACGCCATCAAGACTCTGACTGTGCATGTCATTGAGAAGGCAGCCCATGACAACGTAAAACACCTCGAGCTGCAATTTTCTCCCGTCGGAATGGCCGAATGCCATGGTTTGGATTTGGAGGACGTTGTCAAGGGAGTCATTGACGGCGTTGCGGCTGCCACCGAGCAGTTTGCCATTGGTGTTCGACTCATTGTCACGATAAGCCGGCGTCGCTCCGTGGCGCTTGGTTGGGAAGTTGAGAAGCTCGCCGCCAAATACAAAGACCGTGGGGTGGTAGCCCTCGGTCTTGCCAGCGATGAAAAGGCCTACCCAGCTGACGAATTCGCTCCAATGTTTCAGGCAGCAGAGAAGGACGGCCTAGGACGTGCTCCGCACAGCGGCGAGGATGGTCCCGCTACGAATGTCGCCACGGCGATCAAAAAGCTAAAGGCGAATCGTATTGGCCATGGAATTCGGGTCATTTTCGATCCCGAGGGCCTCGAGCTCGTACGCACAGAGGACATTCCTCTGGAGATTTGTCCAAGCTCGAATATCCTTACCGGCGCTGCGGAGTCGTGGGCCAAACATCCGTTCCGCGTTTTATTGGATGCAGGTGTTCGGGTGACCATCAACACCGATGATCCCGGGTTGTTTGGTGTAACGCTTTCTGACGAAATGGCCTTGGCTGCCAAACACTTCGATCTCAGCTGCAAGGAATTGCGGACAATTATCAGCAACAGCGTTGATGCTGCTTTTCTTGAAGGCCGGGACAAGCAGAAATTGCGGCTGCAGGTACTCACAGGCATATCGGAGGCCAACAGGGCACTGGTGGACAATCTGACCCTGCGCGAGTTGTTGCTTCTGGCAGTAGGGGGCATGAGGAGAGAAGGCATGCCAATGGATCAGCAGAGAAAGTTTGTGGAGGATTTCATGAGTTACCTAGAAGCTGCTGCGGAAGGAAACGCGGCTGCCAAAGAAGACGCGGCTACTCTACTCGCTTGATACATGCTTGCGTTTGCTCGTCATTGAGAAGGTTCCGCATCCCATCATAGTCAAAGAGGTCCGCCCTGCGCCGCAGCTCGGTGGCAAGATTCGGTTCTGTAACCCGAACAGTCTCGATGATCTTGATGATCTCGCCAAATCGAGCGGCGATCACACTGTGGCGAAGTCTGGCCAGAACGTCCGGAGAAAGCCCGCTCAATGCGTCTCGGTCAACAAGTTGCTCCTTCATCTCGGCCGTAGTCTGGAGCGCATGCTCGGGCATGCCAGCACCATTTGTGATGCCACTGTCCAAAACTTCCCTGACCTTGCGCGTCAGGCCGTCCCCGGTGAACGGCTTGCCGAGAAAGTGCGTACCCGGATAGAGGTCGCCGTGGTGGACGATCGCGTTGTCGGTGTAACCCGACATGTAGAGGACCTGGATTGTCGGGCGCGTCTTCGAGAGTTGCTGCGCGAGCACCCTGCCGCTCATCCCCGGCATGACCACGTCAGTTAAGAGAAGATGGATGCCATCTTCGTACTGCCTACAGGTCAGAATCGCTTCCTCCCCGTTTGCGGCCGTCAGCACCCTGTAGCCGGCCGCCTCCAGTGCTCGCTGGGCGACTTTGCGCAGCGCCTCCTCGTCCTCGACCACGACGATGGTTTCGGTTCCGGCAAACCGCCTCTGGACTGTCGGGGACTTGATGGCCGTCGCCGTGGCGGCCGAAAGCTCCCGCGGCAGATAGATCTTGAACGTGCTGCCCTTGCCAACCTCGCTGTAGACCCAGATGTTGCCACCGCTCTGCTTGACGATCCCGTACACTGTGGCCAAACCGATGCCAGTGCCTTTGCCCTTCTCCTTGGTGGTAAAGAATGGCTCGAAGATCCGCGTCTGCGTCTGTCTGTCCATACCGCAGCCCGTGTCGGTGACCACCAGCTGGACAAACGACCCGGGCTTCACCGCCACATGGCGGGTCGCATACTCCTCGTCGATCTCCACGTTGGAGGTTTCGATAGTAAGCTTACCGCCCTCAGGCATGGCGTCACGAGCGTTGACCACGAGGTTCATGATCACCTGCTCGATCTGTCCCGGGTCGGCGAGCGTCAAGCCGAGGTCAGGCGCGAAGACTTGTACAGAGTCGATGTCTTCGCCGAGGATCCGCTGGAGCATCCTCTCGACACCTGCGGCGATCTCGTTGAGGTCCAGCGGCACGGGTTGCATGATCTGCTTGCGGCTGAATGCAAGGAGCTGACGCGTGAGCGCCACCGCCCGGTCAGCGGCCTTCACAACCTCGAGGAGGTCTTCGCGCTGGGGATCACCCTCACGCACGCCGTCCAGCACGAATCCCGTGTAGCTCAGGATCACGGAGAGCAGGTTATTGAAGTCGTGCGCCACGCCTCCGGCGAGGTTGCCGATGGCCTCCATTTTCTGTGACGCCCACAGTTGCCCTTCCAGCTTTTCACGACTCGCCTCGGCCTGCTTGCGCTCGGTGACGTCGCGAAAGATACCCAGAAGAAAATCGCGGTCATTCATCCGGATGCGCGCCGCCCGGATTTCCACCGGAATCAGCTTGCCGCTTTTTGACAGGAGGTAATCATCCGTCGTCCGCGCGGGATTCCCTATCTGGTGTTCTCTGAAGTTTTGGGTTACGTCCTCGGCGTTCTCCACCGGAGGATGAAGGATGGACTGCGATTGCCCCACAAGCTCCTCTCGTCTCCTCTCAACGATGCGACACAGGGCCTCGTTGCACTCCACCAGTTGGCCGTTTTCTAGGTCGGCCAACCCCATCCCGTCCTGGGCATCTTCAAACAACGTTCGATAACGGGCTTCCGACCCCCGCAGCGCCTCCTCCGCCCGCTTGCGTGCGGTGATGTCTCGAATGTTGCACTGAATCACGTTCTGGTTGTCGACACGGTAGACGTTGCTGACAAACTCGACGGCGACTGTTCTTCCGTCACGGGTCTTTAGCGGAAGGTCGTCGTAACGCGCGTACTTCTTGACCTGCAGCTCGAAGAAGGAATCCTTGGAAGCGGCGATATCCTTGAATGGCCCAATCTCCCAGAGATGTTTGGCCAAGAGATCCTCGCGCGAGTAGCCCGTCAACTCCGTCAAGAACGGATTGACGTCAACGATCTTCCCGGTGTCCGCGTCGAGAATCAGGATACCATCTTTCGCCGATTCAAAAAGCCGGCGATAGCGAATCTCCGAATCGAAGACTTTCGCCCGAGTCTGTTCTTCCTCGGACTGGTTACGAAAGACCAGCACTGCGCCGGTGGTGACACCGTTCGCATCACAAATGGGCGAGGCGTTGGCGGCTATGGTGAATTCCGTCCCCAGCTTGGAAACCAGAATGGTGTGGTTGGTGCGCTCCACCGCATGTCCCTCGCGAAACATGTGCGCAACTGGACTTTCTGCGACGAGGTGGGTCTTCTCGTCAACAACGCAGAAGACGTCGTCAAGGGGTTTGGTTTGAGCCGCGGCCTCGTTCCAGCCCGTGAGCCGCTCGGCTACGGGGTTCATGGAGTCGACACGGCCTTGCAGGTCGGTGGAGATCACGGCATCACTGATACTCACGATCGTGGCGCGATAGCGCGCCTCCGCGACACTCGCACAACAAGGTGCTTCCTCTGAGTTCATATCCCCTCCCCGGCGCTTCATCGCACCCATGCAATGGGCTCACGCGAATATTTGCCTCGTCTCATTCATGTATTGGGGTGCCGCATCGTTGCGAGAAAGCGGTACCCACCAAGGACGATCACCGAGCCAACGATGGCGACAAACAGGCTCCAGAGGTTGAAACCGGTAACACCGTGGAAGCCGACCATTTGAAACACGAGTCCGCCGACGAGGGCACCCACGATACCAAGGACGATATCCAACACGATTCCTCCGCCGGTCTTGGTCAAGATCTTGCTGCCAATGAAGCCGGCAATCAGTCCCAATAGAATCCACGCAATCACTGTCATGATGCCTCTCCTTCGTTTCATGTCGTCTATGAAGACACCGACACCAGCATTGTGCTGAACTGGAATATGGGCGCGATTACACCCAACGGAAATTAGGAAATGTGAGCGGTGCCCTGCGGAATAGCCGACAGGTAAGAAACCAGGTGCAAGGGCCCCCCAGGTGACCAAGAAAAATTGGAGGTTACCCAACGGCGTTTCTAGAGCCCCTTCTCCGCCACAGAGAAATTCCCGCCACACCGCGGGAATCCCGCGATAAGGATTGCCCAGATACCACGGGAATCCCGCGATAAGGATTGCCCAGATACCACGGGAATCCCGACACTTGGGGATCGAATTTCCTTCTATTCATTTGGACGGTGGGTACCGATACTGAGCAGGCATAGGTGCGGGCAGGAGGACCAGGTGAAGATTCAGATCCGAGCGCGCGACCTCGAGGTGACCAAGGCTCTGCGGGCACATGTGGAGTTTCGGCTCGGGTTCGCGTTAAGTCGCTTTGGGGAACACATCGGCCAGGTGACGGTTCACCTGTCAAAGTCGGACGAAGATCGCGACAAGGATGAGAAGCGCTGCAGGATAGTCGTGAGCTTGCTGCGCTGGGTGAAAGTCCAAGAGATCGACGCCGATGTGTATGCTGCCGTCGACCGTGCCGTTCGCTCTGTCGCTCATGCGATCGAACGGAAACTCGCACAGGAGCCCGCACGGGGCCCAAGCTTGTCTGAACCCCTAAACGGCAAGAGGACAAAGAGCGTTTCGAAACGACCCCTGGTTGCCGGGAAAAAAGTCGACGTTTTGCGCATCTCCAAGGTCAAGCGAAAACGCTCGTCCTCGCCACCTCGCAAATCGCCGCCACCGCGGGGTGCTTGATCTTCCGTTCGAGGGAGATTGCATAGACGCTCTGCCGGACCTTGTCTGAACGGCCAACGACCTGCACGTGGTAACGGTGCCGCACCTCCTTCTCAATGACATCGGGTGCAGCAAAGACGCCGCGGCCAGACTCACCAAGAATCTTTGTCAACGCTGCGTCGTCCGATTCAGCAACCACCTTCGGCCGAATATCATTGTCATCGAACCATTCG
>Ga0156400_1076_pt3 | contig 14673 bp, 14 predicted proteins | sample RifOxyA3_FD_108044 | JGI IMG/M metagenome (GOLD analysis project Ga0156400, IMG submission 108044) | Deltaproteobacteria bacterium RIFOXYA12_FULL_58_15
CTCGATGCGGTCGTCGAAGAAGGTCAGGTCATGATCGAGATAGTCGACCATTGCCGTGACATACACCGCAACTGCCCCGCTTGCGATCAGAAGTCGACGTGGACTGGTGTCACCGAACCGACGAAGAATTGAAGGGCAAGCTCGCGACTTGGCTCTCAACCCGGTGACCATAGTCGTAGAATCCGGGAATCGAAATTGGCAATCGCCCAGTCATGGGACTCTGCCCCAACACCGCATTGGCAGCCGCGATCTGGGTCACGTCCAAATAGCTGTAGGTGCACAGGTAGGCGTCGACCTCGGGAAGGCTCGATAGATAATAGGGTGAAGCAAAGCTGAGCAATGCCACTGGCAACTCCGGCAACGCCGCGGCAATCTGTCGCGCCATATCGACGTGATAGGCATTGACAACAGCAAACACCAGAATGTCGGCGTTTTTGCCCATGGCGACGGCTCGCGCCACGTCTTCTCGGCGGCGCGTTCGGCTGGGGATGTAGGGAACCGTCAAGACTTCGACCTTGGGCTCCTGCTTGAGAATCTTACCGAAACCACCCGGAGGTGCCACCACCAACACCTTGCGGTAGCGAACTGAGCGCAGGGGCAACAAGTCACCGTGATTGCGGACCAAGGTCACGGCCTCACGGGCAATGCGAGTCGACACTTGGTTATGAATCTCGTTGACGTTGCCACCCGCCAGAACTTGTGCCAACGGCGCAACGTTGCGGTCAAACAAACCGCGGCGTGCCTTGACGGTGAGAATGCGACGCACAGATTGGTCGAGCCTCGCCCGTGTGATCTCACCGTTGCGAACTGCACGGCTCAGCTCCCAAAAGACCTCTTCCTTCTTTTTGCTGGTCCAGAGAATCATCGGCATGTCTGCACCAGCAAGAATGGCCATCACCGCCGCACGACCACTGCCGTAGCGTTCGACAATGCCCTGCATCTCGAGGCCATCAGTGATGACGATGCCATCGAAACCCATCCGCCGGCGAAGAATGTTGGTGAGGATCGCCGAAGAGAGCGTCGCCGGCAAGTTGGGTTCCTCTGCGAGCTGCGGCAGAGCAATGTGGGCAGTCATCACAGCGTCAAGTCCTGACTCCATGGCACGCCTGAAGGGCCACAGCTCCACAGTCTCGAGTCGCGTCAAATCGGCATCAATGGAAGGCATGGCAAAGTGCGAGTCGCTTTGGGTGTCGCCGTGACCAGGGAAGTGTTTGGCGACGGCCACGACTCCCATCTCTTGTTGGCCGCGCACGTACCAACTTCCGAGCTCAGCCACCAGCTCCGGTCGCTCGCCATAAGAGCGAACGCCAATCACGGGGTTCTGGGGGTTGGAGTTGACATCGAGTACAGGTGCCAGGTTCATGTTGAACCCGAGCAGACGCAGATCAATGGCCAAAGATTGCCCGGTGACGTAGGCAAGAGTCGTTGAACGGGTTGCCCCCATGGCCATGTTGCCAGGCAGAGTCATCGCTCCGTCTTTGACACGAACGACATTGCCGCCTTCCTGATCGAGGGCGACGAAAACGGGAATCGCCCCCACGGTGAGATCGTGGATCTCGCGGGTGAAGCGAACGGTCTGCTCAAAGTCGACGATATTGCGCGAGAAGAGCGCCACACCGCCGACGTGCCGATCGCGAACCCACTTGCGAATATGCGAATTCACTGAGGTCCCACCGAATCCCACCATCAACAACTGCCCGACCTTCTCCTCCACGCTCATCGACGCCAGCACGCGCTCAACGTTGACGTCGGCACCCGTCGCGGGCAGCTCAACCGCGACGGCAGGCACCGCCCAGACGCACGTCACCAACGCCAGAAGATAGGCGGGCTTGTAGCTCACCCCGAATGCTCCACGGTTTCAATGTCGCTAAACACGACGCTAATTTTCTCGATCTGGCCACGCAAGGTCTCGACCTCACGCATGTACTGCTTCAGCTCGTCACCTGCCAGGGACTTGCCGCGCTCGAACTTTTGCGACGCTGGATTGACATACTTGCCGTTCTTTTTCAGCCCATAATGGAGATGTGGGCCCGTGGACAAACCCGTTGAGCCGACCTTGCCAATGACATCTTTCTGGAAGACCCGTTGGCCTTGCTTCACACCAATTTGCGACAGGTGGCCGTACTGTGAGACCCAGTCATTGGCATGCCGCACTTCGATGACATTACCAAAACCATTGTTCCAGCCGGCTCGGATGACCCGGCCGTCACCGACTGTCCATACCGGGGTGCCCTTTGGGACCCCGTAGTCGACGCCGTTGTGAGCGCGGCTGTAGCCGAGAACAGGATGTTTGCGGTTGCCAAAACTGCTGGTCATGCGACCGTACTCCAAGGGGCTCTTGAGTAGCTGCTTGCGCATGGATTGTCCGTCTTCGTCATAATAGGCCACCCCACCGTCAGCACGGGCAAAGCGATAAGCCCGATGGGGCGTGCCATCGGTGATAAACTCGGCGGCATGAACGCTGCCGTATCCGACAAAGTCGCCCTCCACGTAGTTTTTTTCGACGAGCAGACGGAACGTATCGCCAGGAAAGACTTCCCGATAGAAATCGATATCCCAACCGAAGATGTCGACGATCTCGGATACCAGCTTGGGCCCCTCGCCGCTCGCCATCAGGGCGTTCCAAAGGGATGACTCGACCTCACCGCGAACCTGCGAGAGGACCTGGTCAACCTCAACCTTGAGCTTGGCACCATGCCACCCCGATGAATCTCGTTCGGCCCGAAACCTATCAAGAGCTCCGGAATGAATGTCTAAGGAGATGAGTTGGTCGGCCAGGTCAAAACGTGCCTTGAGCGTCGTCCCCGGCAGCAATCGACGAAACTCGACGACCTCAGACAGGCTCCCGAGAGCGTCTAGAGCGGCGGCCCCTTGGGCACCCGTTGCCACAACGGCATCGGCCACTGTCTGCCCCTTGCTGAGGCCCACAACTGCCACCCGTTGTACCCGTGCCGGTGTGCGCATGCCCGCGGTGGCATCCCATGTTCTGCTGAATCCATCGACCCCATCGAGCTCGACCACCGCTGACAGTGTTGCCGACTTCTCTGTTGTTTTCGATTGCCCTTCGGCATCGGCTTCAACGTCGACCTTGGTCTCGACGATTGTGTCATCGACGAGTTGGTCCCGCGGATCTCCGTAATACAGAACGACCGCCAGGTTGGTGGCGAGCAGCACCGCAAGAGCCAAAAGAGTGCGCCGACTCTTCTGCTTTTTCGCGGACGCTCTTTGAATCGGTCTCCAAGTTACATCTCGGGTCACACCGCACTCACCTTGTTGCAGGTATCCCAGGGAGTCTAACAAAACCACCTGGGCCGTCAAAAAAGCAGATACTTCAATGAGAGACCCGCCCCACCTATTCTGCTACATTGGCCCGCTCGACTAACCCGAAGGAGACGAAATATGGCGCGCACAGGAAGAAAGTCGTTCAAAGTTGCAGTTGTGGGAGCGACAGGCCTCGTCGGCCAGGAAATGCTCTCGGTGCTCGCGGAGCGGAAATTTCCGATTTCGAGTCTGGTGATGTTGGCCTCGACCCGCACCGCCGGAAGCCGTCTTTCCTACGAAGGACGAGAATACCAGGTGGGCATAGCCACCGCCGATGCCCTCGACGGCGCAGAAATCGTGCTCATGTCTGCGGGCGCTGATACCAGTCGGCAGTTGGCACTCGCCTTTGCAGACAAGGGCGCAGTGGTGATCGACAACAGCTCGGCGTGGCGAATGGACAAAGACGTCCCCCTGGTGGTGCCTGAGGTCAACCCCAAAGACATCGCCAACTACACCAAGCGTGGCATCATTGCCAACCCCAACTGCTCGACCATCCAGATGGTCGTCGCCCTCGCCCCTTTGCACCAACATGCGACCCTCAAGCGCGTTGTGGTTTCGACCTACCAAGCGGTGAGTGGCAAGGGCAAAGAGGCCATCGACGAGATGAGCAGTCAGATCTCCGCGCTATTTAATCAGGGCGAAATCGAAACAAAGGTATTCCCCAAACGCATCGCCTTCAATTGTCTTCCCCACATCAATGTCTTCGATGAGAGCGGTTTCACTTTTGAAGAGCAGAAAATGCAAAATGAGACGCGCAAGATTCTCCACCTACCCGATCTCGGAGTCTGCGCTACCTGTGTGCGCGTTCCCGTGTTCAATGGGCACGCCGAGTCAGTGCTAGCCGAGTTTGAAAAACCGATCTTCGCGGCAGAGGCACGCAAGATCCTGCGACAATCACCTGGAATCATGCTCATGGATGAGCCGGAGAACAACATCTATCCCACCCAGCTCGACGCCGAAGGCACGGACGCCACGTATGTAGGGCGCGTGCGCGAGGACAAGTCCGCCGCCAACAGCCTCGCCTTTTGGTGCGTCGCTGACAACCTCCGCAAAGGTGCCGCCACCAATGCGGTGCAAATCGCCGAAATTCTCGCCCGCGATTATCTGTGAGCAACCTCAGACTTGCGCACCAACACGATTTGGAGATAGGCCACTACCTATGAAGAAACTCATCCAAGAAGTGATCGGCCTCGACGATCCCAACGTCGACTGGCTCCAACGTGAAGTCCGTGTCAAAGGGCACCCCGAGTGGGGGGTGTCCCGCGTGATCCGTTGGTTCCCGGCCCAGGGGGAGCAGGCAGAGCAGTTGCGGATCATGCCCGAGAAGGGCGGGGCCCCAAGGGTCGTCAGTGTGACCGACGTAGAGCTCAATCCCACCGCGTCGTAGAGATAGTTAGGTCGTCCAGGATCAGGTGGTTCGCGTGCCCAAATTCCGTCACCTCTTCTCTCTGTGGTTGGCCGCAATGTTGTCGATGGGCGTAGCCACAAGTTGCAAAGAAGAGACGCGCCTGCTGCCGCAGATTTGCACCGTCGGCGAGATCCTGTGCAACGAAGATGGCACGGCCAACATCTGTGCCGCCGATGGCCGTCATTGGGTGCAATCGAGCTGTGCGGACGGGGAAACCTGCGCCAACGTCAAGTGTGGCACCCATACGTTCACCGACGCCTGTGTGCCAATTATCTGTGCACCAGGTAACCATCGCTGCAACCCCGACGACAATGTCCGCATCGAGCTGTGTGACGAACGCGGTATTGCCTGGTGCTGTACGGGCAGTTGCGCCGTACCACAGATCGATGGTGTCTGTTTCGATGGCCAGTGTGTCGCCGTGTGCGCTGCTGGAGAAAAGAGCTACCTCGGCTGCGATTACTTCGCCGTCGACCTCGACAACGCCTACGTGCCTTGCGGCACGGACGACAATGGCAACCTCATCCATTGCGACGCGGCTGGCAGCCAGTTTGCTGTGGTCCTCTCCAATCCCGACACTGGGCGGGAGGCGGTCTACCAAGTGTCCAATGGCCCGCCGCCGGAATTGTCACTCGCCGAACAATGCCAACCCCCGCCCCATGTCGTCGCAGCCGGAGTGCTCCCGCCCAAGGGCCTGGCCATCGTCGAGCTCCCGCGTCGGGACGTCAACGGGACAGTGAAGGCACAACTGGCCTATCGCATTGCATCGAACGCCCCGATCACAGCCTACCAATTCAACCCCCTCGAAAACGTCGACGTCTTTTCTAATGATGCCTCATTGCTCCTGCCCACCAACACCGCAGGCACCCAGTACTACGTCATGACCAGGGAACAGACCTTTGATGATCTCAAGGGCTACCTCACCGTCGTCGGCATCGACAATGAGGTTGCCAATGTCAGCGTCTTTCCCACCGCCCGCACCCTCTCTGGACCGGGGATCCCAGCCCTCGATCCTGGCGATCTCTTCCACACCACACTGCACCGCTTCGAGGTGCTCAACATCGAGACCAATCGCATCGGCGACGATCTCACGGGATCTCTAGTTCTCTCCGACATCCCAGTGGTGGTGTTCGGTGGTTCCGAGGCGGCCAACACCCCAAACACCTCCAGGTGCAATCTCGATTCCTTCAAGTGCGAATGGGATGGGGAGACTGATTGCGAGTGCAAGGCTGCCGATGGCCCAGCGTGCAACCCCCATGCGAAATGCAGCTCGTTCATAACCTGTTGCGCCGACCACCTCGAACAGCAGATGTTTCCTCTGTCGACGTGGGGCACCGAATACCTGGCGATCCGCAGCATGCCCCGGGGTACCGCCGAGCATCCCGGGCAAGAAAAAGACGCTTGGCGTATCATGGCCGGGTACGACAACACCCAGGTGTCGCTGGCACCGGCATTCGCCACCATTCCGACTCTCTCAGCGGGAGAATGGTTCGAGGTCGAAACCGACGAGGACTTTCTCATCGTCAGCAACGAGCCCATCCTCGTCGGCCAGTTTCTTGCTGCCGAGCAGGCACCCAACCCAGGAGTCCAAGACGGTGACGCCGGAATTGGCGACCCTGCCTTCATCCTGGTGGCACCCACACGGCAGTTCCGCGACAGCTACGTGTTCCTTGCCCCCAACAAATATGCCGAAGACTACGTCTCCATCGGCGCCCCGCTCGGCACTGTGCCCGAGTTGGATGGCGTGCCACTCAACCAGTTAGATCCCAATCAGGTTCGACTGCAAACCAACGAGATCATCGGTACCCCGTGGCGGGCCTATCGCCTGCACATCACCGACGGCTTTCATATTCTCACTTGTACCGGCACCACCTGCTCCATCATGGTGCACGGTTATGACAGCTACGTCTCCTACGGTTATCCAGGTGGCCTAAACCTCGAGGATGAAGAGGTTGAGCTCTGAGCCTTCTGCGATTTGGACAGCTTGTCATCGTCAACCCATTCTCATCCCAGCGGGATGACAATTTGTCCCCACATTTTTCAAAATACCCAAGAAGAATCGGACAGTTAACACAGAACAGCGCGCCCTTGCCGTGGTTTGAATCTTGCAAAGAATCTTGCCTATTGTGCCGTTTGCTTGAGCCTCAATAACAGGGATACAAACATGGTGCCCATGCTCACACGAACGCTCGCGTTATTGATGATGCTGCCAACGGTTGCATTTGGCCAAACCATCCAGAGTAACGACTATCTCACCATCGATGTCGGCGAGGTTCCCACTCTCAATGCCGCAGCCTGCGATACGGCGACCGAAATCGACATAGAGCTCAGCAACCCTCGACACGCGGACATCACCGATTTCCTCTTAGACGAGGTGACCCTCTACGTCTGGTGGGATGAATCCGGTGATTGCGACAAGGTCCCCGACAGTACGGGCACCGATCAGATCCCTGGTGAGGTGGATGTCTTTGTCGACGGCGACACCCAGTCGACCCAACCTCTGGTGAGTGCCTTCAAATTTATCTATCCGAATGACATGGTCGATGAGGGCGTGGCGACGCCATTCACCACAGCGACGCTCCTTGGCCACGACAGCATGTGCCCACCGAACGCCCCCCTCGACGAGCGCGAGCTGACTCTCTGCTTTGGCCTCGACCTTTATGAACAAAAACGCACAATCGACAACACCGAGCCCTGGGGCGGCGTCACCTTCATCATGGACACCAAGGCCCCCGAAACACCGCACTCGGTGAGTGTGAGCGGCTCCGACGGTGGATTCCAGCTGACTTTGCGCGCCGACGATGTGGACAATGACATCGCGTCTTGGCAAGCGAGGGTGCGTGAACAACCCCCCGAAGCGCTTACCGACCCTGATTATGCTCCCGGCGACTGCGAGCTCTGGGAAAAACCACGCACCGTCACCCGCGACGAGTCGGGCAGCGAGGCCACCATCTCCGTGACCGCAGCCAACGGCATGACCTACGAGGCGTGCGCCCGAACCCGTGACCGACTCGAGAACGTCAGTGCTTGGTCAGACGTTGTGAGCGTGACGCCACAAGAAGAGTGCGACTTCATCGAGTGCTATTCGGGGAATCCCCAGGGCTGCACCGCGGCGGGCTTTCCTGTATGGGGTTGGAGCATCGCCTTACTTGGATTGCGACTGCGACTGCGACGGGCGCGAACCACGAGGGAGTTAGAGCAATGAGGATGTTGTCTGCGTTGTCCATTTCAATCACCCTGCTTGCTATCACCCTGATGGCGACACCCGTTTCTGCGAAGAAACCACCAGTTGCCACGTGGGGATTCGAGCTACGGCTGGGATCCTACGAACCGACGTTGGCCGAGACCCAACAATACCAACAGCACTTTGGCAACGACAGTGACCTGCTCATGTCAGTGGAGTTCGACCGCTACCTCACTTACCTCCTTGGCAACTTCGGCGTCTTTATGCAAGTCGGACTGTGGAAGGACTCGGGCAAATCTCGAAGCTGTGCCGACGCCGCAGGGGCGACAGTCAGTTGCAGCAGCGCCAGCGTAGTCACCAACGTCGCGGGCAGCCAGAAAGAGAAGATGCAGCTCATCCCACTTTCGGTGGGGGCCATGTACCGCATGGATTTGCTCAAGCGCCACCTCAATGTGCCACTCGTGCCCTACGCCAAAGTGGGTTTTAATGCCGTCTATTGGAGTCACACCGCAGGCGGCAAATCTTCGTCGTTCGCCGACGGTAGCTCCGGGGACGGTTGGAGCACTGGATTCCATGGCGCCGTCGGCGTAGGTCTCAATCTCGATTGGATCAGCACCGACTACTCCGACGAACACCGCCTGTTCATCGACAGCTTCTTTTTTGCGGAGGTGATACGGCTTTGGGCTGATGGGTTCGGCGAAGCGATCTTTGACATGTCCGACACCCAGGTCACCTTCGGCCTCGCCTTCGACTTCGACTGATCCATCGTCCATTGGCCCAAGAGAAACCCACCAGCCGTAACATCCGGCTACTCATCGAATACAATGGCGCCCGCTATGCGGGGTGGCAGTTTCAACACAACGCCGACTCGATCCAAGGGCAATTGCTCAACGCCCTTGAGCAACTCACGGGCGAGCGGCCGTCCATCCGCGTTGCTGGTCGCACCGACGCGGGTGTCCACGCCATTGGTCAGGTGGCAACCTTCTTCACAAACAGCAATCTTCCCATCGTCCGGTTCGCGCCTGGACTCAACAATTTTTTACCCGACGACATCTCGATTCACGAGGCCGTTGATGCTGCCCCAGACTTCGACGCCCGCCATGACTCCAAGAGCAAGCGTTATGGCTATCGCGCCTATACCGCGCCACAACCGGCGGCCCTGGAGATCGAACGTGCGTGGCAGATGCGCGACGCGCTTGATGTCGACGCCATGCGCGAGGCAACCAAACCGTTGATCGGCCATCTCGACTTCAACGCCTTCCGCAGTGTCCATTGCGATGCGAAGCACGCCCGTAGGGACATGTACAGCATCGACATTCAAACCTACCCGCGCCCACCACGCGGATTGCACATACAAATCATCTTTCACGCCAACGCCTATTGCCGGCACATGTGCCGCATCATCGCCGGTACTCTCATCGAAGTAGGACGTGGCAAACGCTCCATAGAGAGTGTCGCCCATGCCCTCCACAGCCGCGACCGCTGTCAGGCGGGGATGACGGCACCCGCCAACGGCCTGACGCTTCTTGAGGTCATTTACTGATGGCCTATCGTCACCCAACAAAGCCCCGCACCCCTAACGTCCACGCTCGCCGCATCACCTGGACCGTCATTCTCGGGGTCTGCGCGGCGGCTATCGCCCTCGTTGTCGCCCCCCAAGTGGTGTTCGTCGTTGAGCTGCTTTGCGGATCATGGATGCCAGGCACTGTTTTGCAGCCCCTGCGTCACGCAGCGTTCGAGCTCGGATTGTGGATGTGTGGCCTTGCGGTTTGGTTCGTGGCCCGGCGATTCGGTTGGCTCCAAGGCCGAGTCTACGCGGTAATCCTGGTGGCGATACCCATGCTCTCGGAGACAGGCCTGATGTTCGGGCTCGGCCGCCTCACGGGCGGCATCGCAAGCCCTACCGGCATCCTCACCCGTTTGTTGATCGGTGGCCTCGCCATTGGGTTGGCCATTCGCAGTGCGCGGTGGCCACTCTCCGACTCAAAGACTTGATCCGGACAACTTCACCGCACCCCCAACTCCGCCATCAGAGCGTCCGCTTCATCTCCGTACGGATCGAGCTGACGTAGATATACGGTGCTCCACATCTTTGACGCGGCACGAACGCGACGCATATCCCTATTCTGCGATCGGTGGGCCCGAGTAAAACGAGCCCCGACCTCTACACAGGGAACCTCGATGCCGACGGATGTCCGGCATGGCATCATCGTATCAATGACGTCGGTAGGTTCGCCGACGTCGCCCGGCTCCCGACCGATGTTGAAGAACCAGTCTTTATTCTGAACAATGTGGATTCGTTGCACACGATACGGTTTCTCGTCGGCGACGAAAGGTGAAGAGGCACCGCTGTCCGCCGCCATTCGCACCCCAGCCAAGGCCGTCCGCGATGCCGCAGGATGCTCGGGATGGCCGGTAAAACCGTGATAGGGATCAAAGACGAGTACGATCTGCGGCTGAAATCGACGCACCGCTCGGGCCACGAGGCCCACGGGGTCACCGTCGAGCATCCAGCGGGCCTCGAGCTCCGCACGGGTGGGGAAGCTCTCGACGGGAAGCTGCGCGTTGAAAAAGTCATAATGCTCCACCGTGGCACCGTAGAGCTCGGCGGCATGGCTCATCTCCCGATGGCGAACCGCGCCGAGATCGGGCCCACAACCCTCCCCGAGACAGCATTCCCCGCCCCGGCCACGATTGAGGACAACAAAATGGCAAGGGAGTCCTTCACCCACACAAAGATGAGCAAGAAGGCCCCCAGTGAGCGCCTCATCGTCAGGATGCGCCGCAACCCAAAGCACCCTTGGGCCCGTGCGCACGACATCGTCAAAGGCTCGACTGGTTGTCCCCATTTGCCCATGACCACAGGCAACGAAGAAGGCAAAGGGGAGTATCGCCACCAAGCGCAAGCACGTCGCGCTGGCAATGCGCAGAGCTCCACGGCGACGGCCGAACGTTGTCATGTCCAGCAAAGATGCGACTCAGGTCAATTCGCCAGGCAGATCTGGCAAGACTTGGAGAAAACCAGGTGGCACCGAGATGAAACGCAAACCAACATCATACTTGGCGGGTGCGTCCCCTTCGAGGGCAACCAACCACGCCACCTCAACAATCACCGTCGCTATCGATTTGTCCGGCAATGTCACGTCGAGCTCAAGCCTTTGCCCAACCTTGCGGGCGTCGTCGCTGTAAACGCGCATGCCACCCATACCGATGTTGGTGACTGGCAGCGGGGTGAGACGAAGCCTCGCCGGACGTGCATAAATGGGGACGTTGACGCGCCGGAACCGTCGACGATTTTCCGGGCTCGCGTCAGGCTCTGGTGGGCTTTGAAAACGCTCCATCAGCCACTGCAACACACCGCCCATTCACCCTCCGCTCACGCAGCCACTGTGGCGCGTGCGAGAAGTGCTTCATTCCAGATGCCCGACGGTTTGTCTAGAGCTGCCGATTACAAAAATCTGGGTCGGTTTGCGAAAGGTGCGGCAGGTCCGGGAGGCATTTTCGAATGAGCCCTAGACCCATCAATCGGGGGCACCTTCCCCATGGACGTTGCGATAGACACCGCGGACCCCATCGTAGTGGTCATCGCCAACAACTTGAAAGCCATTGGTCTCGGTACGGTTGAGGATCTGCCGACCCTCTTCGGTACGGGTGCTGAGAGCGACCAAAGCCCCGCGGATCCCGTCGATGAGCTCTTGGTCCAACCTGGGGCTCGCACACCAAGGGTCTAGGGGAATACGCCCTGTCTTCGCCAAAATCTTGAGCGGGCGCCCTTCGGGTCTTGAGAGAGCAATGGCGAAGCTCGCACCAGCGTCGATACGGCCGTCCGTCAAGGCAGTGAGAAGGCGCGTGTGATCCCCCAGAAACATGGTTTCGCTGAAATAGCTCGAAGGATCGATCTTCTGGCTGCGCAGATACGCCAGAGGATAGAGATAACCACTCGCGGAGAACTCGTCGACAAAGCCAAAGCGCCTGCCCTTCAGATCCGCGATGGAGTTAAAGCCACCGTCCTCTCGCACGACAATATAACCCGAGTAGGTCGTCACCCCACCGGCGACCGGGACAGCTATGAGAATGAGGGAGGGCATCTGCCGCTTCACTTCGACGTAGCTAAACGGTGACATCACCGCCAGGTGCACCTCGTAGCGGGTCAAGGCGCTCTGCATCTCGGCGTAATCGATCAGCACTCGCCACTCAATCGGCAGGCCCACCTGCTTGGCGACGTACTCAGCGATGGGGAGATACCGCGCACGCAACTCCGTGTCGGACAAAGACGGCGTGACGGCGAAAATGAGCGCGTCGGGTCGCTCTGTACCACCCTCGCGAATGCTCAAGGGTGCCTGTGGAGCGTCAACGCCGCCATCCGGATCATCCTTGCTGCACTGGGTGCATCCGAACCCCCCCGCAAACAACAGAACAAGCGTCAGAAGGAGAAGCGCTCGACGCATCGGTCCGGAAATGCATGTATCGATCGGCCCGAGCGCCATGGGCGAGATCATACCCGCGTAGCGGGCTCGATACCACTCAACCCTTCAGATGCCGAGCAACCCCCACCATGCGCGCTGCATCACCTGTCCGGTCAGCCTTTGCCGACAATGCGGGCAGCTCCGGAACAAAAATCACCAACGCCATCGCTTCTGCAATGTCGACGAGATGCACCGCGAGTGCCGCGAGCTCGGTCGCGCTCGCCTGTTGACCTACCGCCTCGCGTAATAGCTCGGTCACATCCGGTGCCAAATCGAGGTAGGCTGTACCCGCTGCGATTTGTTCAAACCCCACCGGGGCTTCGAGCTCGACTGCCCACCGCGCCAGATGCTCAGCAAGAATATCCACAACCCCAACATCCACGCCCGTTTCAATCCAGGACGCAGCCAATGTACGCACGTGCGGCATCAGATCATCCCGCAGTTTGCCGCCGTCAATCAGGCCCTTCTGCAGATATTCCATCGAGCTCACAATTGGTCCTCAATTCCCAGCGCCGGAAAGGGAATACCAAACGGAGGGGCCAACAAATCCAAGGCCGCCGGTGCCATGTAGGCCTCTGCGCGCGCCCGTCTGCCAAAGTCGGGGGGTAACACAGGAAGTAAGAGGGTCTTCGCAGGTAGATGCATCTCTTTGCCCATGCTCGGCTCGGTCAATTCGACCTGCCAGGCGCCGGCACTGTCCCCCTGCCAGCCAATCGCTGCAAACGCTTTGACCAAGGTGATCTTGAGCTCGTGAACGACGATCGGAACCGCCAAGCCACGAATCAGCGCCGTAACGATTTGCTTCAAAGGATCTGCGCCAGCGGTGATCTGATCGCTGAACATTCGACGCACATACGTCGCGCCGGTGTAACGCGACAACAGATCACCGAGCGCACGTGCAGAGTCAAATCGGTAGATACCCTGAGCGTCCAGCCGGATCCCCTGCATCGCCTCTTCACCTGCAATGTCGAAGCCTTTGTCTTTGACGATTCGCCACCCAGAATCTTTGAGGACAACCTTCTTGTCGTGCATTTTGCCGCCGGTGATGAAGTCGCTCAATGCCTCTCGCTCTCCTGGCAGCATGATCTCCGCTCGCCGCACCCGCGCTTGCGCGAAGGCCCAGTGCAATCGCGGTCTGTCCACCAGTGCACTGCGATCGAGATCTGGCAACGCATCATCGGCAGCGTGGACTTGGCTTTCTGCAGTCGCGGCAGGAGCAGTCGCGTCAGGAGCAGTCGCGGCAGGAGCAGTCGCGGCAGGCGCGGTCGCCCTCTCGCCTGAAGCGCCGTGCGCTTGCCAAGCAAACACGGGATCTATCTCGCCGCGGGCAATGAGCCCCGCCCGTGCGGCCGGATCATCGAGTCCGGCAATGATTGGCGCTATCTGTTTTGGATCTCCCGGAATCAATGTCGTACGCGCTGCCAGCGACTGTCGCGTGCATCCACGAATGCCTACGGCAAAAGCAGAAATTTCAGCGAGCGCCGTCTCACCATCACGGCTCCATGGGCCTAGACGATGTCGCCGGGCGGCCACCGCCTTGAGAATCAACGCACGCTCGATGACCCGGTCTGCATCCGGAAGTGGTCCCGCGTCGCCGTGCCCCGCGAGTGTCAACAGCCCCCACAAAAGCTCACGACCGCGGGGTCCCAACAATCGAAATGTCGTGGCCGCCACCCTCGCCTGTACCGCGCCGAGAAATCCGACCACTCTCCCCCGGGCAAAACGAATCTCGGCGACACCGAGCGCCAGGGTGCGGCGAATGACGGGCGGCGCTCCACAAAGGTGCAAACCGCGATTGGCGACATATCCCTCCCGAGGATTGCCGGCGGCAAGCAGACGCCGCAAAAACCGACGCTCGACGGGTTGGGCACCTTGGTAGTCCATGGCAAACATCCCCATCAGACGACCGAGCACTCGTCGTCGCGCCGGGTCAAACGGAGTGTCACGAAAACCTTCGAGGATTGCCGCAAAATCTGTCTCGTTGCCGAGGAACTCCGCGGCCGGCATCAACTCTGCAGCTGGGTCTTCGGGTGCGCGCAGCCGGCGCCGGACCTTCTCGCCCCCCCCAACGATTGGCGCACGCCCCGAACCGCCACGTCCCATCTTTGGGCCGCCAACAGGTGCCCCTATCGCCGCATTGTTCCGAAGAATTGCCGTCATCACTTAGAAAGGTAGCGGCAATCACCCGAACACCACAAGGCCCCCACTGCCCCCCTAATCCGTCACTACCCAGGTGATCCCCCGGAATTCGATGCGCCTGGGCGAATCCTCGCCTCGGACATACCGGTTTTCTGGGC
>Ga0156400_1080_pt2 | contig 14660 bp, 14 predicted proteins | sample RifOxyA3_FD_108044 | JGI IMG/M metagenome (GOLD analysis project Ga0156400, IMG submission 108044) | Deltaproteobacteria bacterium RIFOXYA12_FULL_58_15
GTGTCACACCCGAGGGTGACGGCAAAAAGAAACAGCGCCGCGAGCATGAGAGGTGCTTGGGACGCTTTGGACATGTCGAGCATTTCGACAGTGTCGCTGACTTTGCGACCGACATCAGAATTCTTGAGAACGTCAGGGTTGACAAGCATGGTGTCCTCCTCAGCTGACCGATGCAAAGCAAGTATTGCGCCAGTGCGCCACGTGCGACAACGGGCTGAATTTGAGCGAGTCTTATACACTCCCGTGGAATCCATGTCTCTAGTTGGCGACATGCCGTGCAGCCCTGCGTGCCCTGCGTGAGACAAGCTAGCCCTGGCCTCCTCTTTGGGATACACCGCCCCGAAACCACTTGAGCCACTTGAGTGCAGGAGACGTCATGTCCGACGCCGCTACCGAGGCCACGGCGGACCCACAGCCCCAGAAAGCATTTGGGCGCACCTACTGGCTGCTCAATTCCATCGAGGCCCTCGAGCGGTTGGCCTACTTTGGCATTCGCGCGGTGGTGCCGTTGATGCAACAACCCCATCTCCTTTTTGCAATGGTAGCCCACCACCCGTGGCCCCACGACATTGGGTTCCTTCAAGCGTTGCTCGAGAGCTCGCCACAGGCAGTCGCGGCTGCGAGGGACAAAGCCGGCAAAGACCTGTCCCCACAAGAGATCGCCGAGAGTCTCACCGTCATCCAGGCCGCCCTCTCCGCGATCGATTGGGTGCAACATGCCGATGCCGCGGCCAAGATCATCGGCAAGAACGTCTTTGAGGCGCGAGCTCTCGCTGCTGCCGACATGAATCAATCGCAGCTCAGAACCACAGAGATGCTCTGGGAGGACTACAAACCCCACCTCCACGTATGGATACCCTTCGGCATCATCGGCATTCTCGCGACCATCGCCCTGGGCATCTTTGGGCAGATGGCAAAACGCTGGAAGGACATGAACGTCTGAGGCATAACGCTGGAAGGACATGAACGTCTGAGGCAAAACGCTGGAAGGACAGTTCGAAGAACTCGAGCTTTGTCGACGCCCTTAACTCCGTGTCTGCAAGATCGGGGAAGATCACAACAAATCATGTATTGCGCAATTCAAGAAACACGTACAATTATACCTGCACTTATATGTTGAGGTCGAATCATGGCACAGGTCACCTTGTATTTGGATGAAGCGACTGCTGCGAAGATGCGTTTGGCTGCCAAGGATGCGGGGCTATCCATGAGCCGGTGGTTGGGTGAGGTCATCGAACGGGAGACCGCAGAGCATTGGCCAAAGGCCGTCAGAGAGCTTGCGGGGCAGTGGCCAGATTTCCCCACGGCAGAGGAATTGCGCCAAGACGAAGGGGAGGATTTGCCCCGGGAGCCGCTGTGATGTTTGCCCTCGACACCAACACCGTCATCTACTTTTTCAAGGGCAAGGGCCATGTGGCCGAGCAATTGATGGCGACCAGTCCTCGGGAGATCGCAGTACCCTCAGTTGTCGTTTACGAATTGGAGAAGGGCATCGCCAAGTCTTCGGCCGCAGGGAAGCGACGCCAACAACTCGATACGTTCTTGGAGGCAGTCGAACTATTGCCGTTGGATGAGGGCGCGGCACGCACGGCGGCAAAGATTCGTGCAACCCTGGAGCGACTGGGCACACCGATCGGTCCGATGGACAACCTGATTGCAGGAATCGCGAAACACTATGGAGCGACCTTGGTCACCCACAATCTTCCTGAATTCGCGCGTGTCTCAGGTCTTCAATGCGTTGACTGGTATTGAGGCTCACCGACCCATTTCTTGACGAGCACCAGAGGGCGGCACAAAACTGCAGTCAAAACTGGAGTCAAAACTCCACCACGGCATTTTTGCCCCAGGCAAGAAGAGCATCAAAAATATCTTCGCGGTCGGCGGGACCAGGAGGCTCACTGAGTCGCGCTCGGCGGGAAGACTCGACGAAGTGTTGCCACCGACTGGCAGCTTCAACTCGGCGCATGGAAGGCGTGAGCTCCCCGAATTCATCGAGCTCACTCAGCATGGCCAAAAGCTGCAGGCGCTCGTGCCATTTGATCCATCGCAGCCCTCGTGCTCCCAGCAGTATCTCGAATGCCTCCCAGCTGCACAGGCTGAATTGACGTTGGCGCTGCCCACCGCGGGCGACAACGAACGCCCCGTCGATGAGCTCGTTGAGGGCGCGCTCCACACCACGACGATTCAATCCAGGGGCAACGAGATCGCTGGCCCGAACCTCGTGACCACGATTTGCAAGCAGTCCCGCCAGAACCTCGGAGCGCGTGGACGTTCCAGCCAGGGCGCGAATACGAAAACGAATGAGGGCAGGACGCTCGCTGTGTATGGGCATCCGCTTGCGGCCAACGTCGAGGTCGAGAGCGCCAGAGGATGGGTGCCAATCAGCACCGCACCGACGCAGAGCTCCATTGAATCGTGCCAATGCTTCGACAGCATCAGCTGGCATCAGCGCTGCAAGCGCAGGAAGCCGCATCTTGGCGATACGATCAGTATTCGCGGCGCACCAATCGAAGGCGAGACCGAGCAGTCGCGGCTCACGGGCCGCGAGGTGGGGTGTCCATGCGATCAGAGGCTCAGGATCGACCACAACATTCTTGTGGTGACGCGCACCAGGAATGCCGAGCTCGCTCCATGAGCTCCAGAGCCAATCGACGATCGCTCGCTGAAGATCACCCATCGCTGGCCTCCATCAGGTCGTCGATATGGTGGCCGAGTTTTTCGATGATGGGCGAAAGCTCTCGATCGGCAAAATCGTTGCGCCCATCCTTTTCGCAGCACCAACGCACGGCTTGCCGAAGCTCGTCGATCGTTGGATCCAACTCTTTGAGATCGGCGATGTCGACATTGCGGCGTGCACCGCGAGCAGTGTCGGTGGCGGCCCACAATTTGAGACAGATCAAGTCCGGTCGCGCTGCAACCCGAATGGTGAGGGAACCAAACTGGATAGCCATTGCTCGATCGGCAAAACCTTTTGGAAGTCCGGTGTCGATGAGGACCGTTGAGTCGCCGTTGAGCCAGTCTCTGTCGTCATCAGGTTGGCGCTGCAGACCAAGTGTCACTGCCACATCGCGAATAGCTCGAACCAATTCGTTTGGCAGGGGCTTGGCGGGAACCCACTTTTCACCAGCAACTCGTGCCACGGTGTCGAGATCGAGGGTAGGTCTACCGATCAGATTCTGGAGCAGAAGAGCCCCACCACCGATAACCACAAGGTCAAATGAATGGCCACGACGTTCGAGTAGTTCACCCAACAACCCCAACGCTCTTCTAAGCTCCGAGCCTTCCATCCGCTCATTCTAATCAAAATGACGAACATTTAGCGACAAATTTAGACGCTTTAAGCGACAAATATAATACCGTTTCAGCGACACATATTGATTTATCGATCCTTTTGCTCCGGACCAGAAAACATGGCTGCCGAGAATGGCCAAACGACCGAAGAATCGAGACCAGAGCATGCGCCTGGGTCCTCAAGCTCCTTCAAGAGCTGATTGACGAGGGAAAGGTTATGAAGGCCGAAAAAAAGGGCGAGAGCGTTTTGTGGACTATGTGTTTGGAAATCGATCGGCAATACAGGTTAGCTTCGGCGTTCGGCAATGTAGATGAAGGCATCAATGTCGCGACCGGCGCGCCGGAAGGTGTGGCAGAGCTCCCTGGCGTTGCCAAAGACATCGTCGAGTCGGCGCAAAAAGCCAGGCGAGGGGTCTGCGGCCCAGACTGCGGCGCTTCCGCCTGGTCGCAGTGCCGCGCGCAGGTTTTTCAAACCATCTGATCCATAGATTTCGCGATTGGCATCCCGCACCAACCAATCCGGCCCGTTGTCGACGTCGAGGAGAATGGCGTCGTAGGCGGTATCGGCCCCGACGCTATCGGCCCCGACGTTTGTGGCCCCGGCGAGATGGTCGGCGACGTCAGCGACGATGACGCGCACGCGTGCATCGGCGAGGACGTGACCAGCGACGTGCGCCACCGGGCCGCGCACCCAATCTACCAACCGCGGCTCGACTTCGACGATGTCCACCGCGGCGACGCCGTTCGTGTCGAGGACCGTACGGGCGGTGAAGCCGAGACCGAGGCCGCCTACCAAAACCCGCAACCGCGAGCGTCCGGCCACTGATGCGAGCGCGAGACGGGCGAGGGCGCGCTCCGAGGCGGTCGCGACGCTGTCGATGAGAAACACGCCGTTGGCGATGATCTCCCAGACCGGGCCGTCCGGTGCCCATCGCTGCCGCAGCGCCCACTCGCCTTCCGCGGTCATGAACCGATCCAGGGTACGCGGTGGATAAGCGGCGTCGAGCACGACGAGGTCCAATCACCGGTCGCCGGTTTTGTCAACGCTCGCGAGACGTAACACCGCCACGATGCCTCGCAATTTGTCGACAAGCGGATGTTCCCACTCGTGCGCGAGGGCCTCAGTCACTTGCTCGTAGTACCAGAGTGTCTGCTCTTGGCTTGCAGTGAACTTCGCAAAGACATCGGCACCAACCTCGCGAAAGTCAGCAAGGATGCTGCTCGCGTTGTGCAGTTTATCGCAGGCGGAGACTAGTTTCGTATCGGCCGGCATATTTCGGAGCTTCGCAATATAGGCCTCTTTGCGCTCTTGCCAAGGAGGCTTGGGATGCACGGTGGTGTCTGAAAGCGCGACAACCATGGTCGACACTCGACTTCCAAATCTTCTACTTAGTTCCGCTTCGCTCGTCCCCTCGATATCTTCCAGATAGTCATGCAACACTGCGGCGATGATTTGATCCTCGTCGCCATGATTCTCAGCGACCCACGCAGCTACCTGCAGCAGATGCGACAGATAGGGAATGGGCTGCCGCCCGGCGGTGGCGGTTCCTTTTCGGATCTTCGAAGCGAAGGCATCGGCAGCCAACTTCAGTGCTTCGCCAACCTTGTCGGAGTATTGCTTGGTCATGTTCGGTGTCTCCGCTCGGAACTGCTTCAAGAACTCGCACTGTTCTCGCACCTTTGTCGCACTGTTGAAGCCTTCCACCTATCGTTGGGGGCGGACCTTCGTAGGTAAGCCGTCTTTGCCGACGTAGGTTCGGCCGACACCCGTGACCGCGGCACCCAACATCACCAGGGCGAGGAACCAACCGTGAAACACGTACGGCCACACACGGGTTGGTTCCACAACCTCGACGAAGGGATAGGTCTCGGCGACATTGCTTAGTGTTTGGTAGCCAATGAGAACGGCGCCACTCCAGGGGAAGATATAGCCGAGGGCTGAGGTCGTGGCGTCGAGGATGTTGGCGCGCCGATAGGGGTGGATGCCAAACTTCATGCCCAGTCGACGCACGAAGGGCGCAGCCGCAATTTCGGCTGCGGTGTTGATGGTAATGAAAACGTTGAGCACGGCGACGATAAGCCAACTCGACACCTCGGCGCGGGCGACCGAGTTGCCCGAACGGGCAACCAACCATGACGTCACCCCATCCATGGCACCGCCGGCACGCATGATGTGACTGCACGCGACAATGAGGAGAATCAACGCCGCCATGTCGACATATCCGCCGATGCCATCGACCAGAGCACCCTTCACCGCGTGGGCTGTCGGATCGATCGCGAGAATTGCCGAACCCGGTGCCAAAGACGCGGCTGCAATGATGCCGATGGCTACGAGAATACCCCAGGTGAGCGAGGTCAACAGATGGTGACCACGCAGGGCCAAAAACACAACCAAGGCAAATGGTAGGAGAAGGAGCAGACCCCTCGGATCGGTGTGCGCTTCCACCATGCCCACGGCTTTGTCAATGTCCAAGACCTCACTGCTACCACCGAGGATGAGAAAGAGTACGAATGCCGGTGCCGCGGCGACCAAGGCGTACATGACCCGGCTCCTAACCACCCCAGGCACATCCGTGTCCTGTGTCGTTGCTGAGACGATCGTGGTGTCAGAGACTGGAGCGAGATTGTCACCAAAGGCGGCACCAGACAAAATGGCAGCAAACAGAATTACGGGATCGGCACCAAGAAGAATGCCCGCTGGCATCATCAAGGTACAGAAGGCAACTGTTGTTCCATAGCCAGTGCCTACGGCGGTCGCGAAAGTCGCAGCCAACACGAAAGTCATCGCAACAAATGCGCCGCCAGTTACGCCCGCCTGCACACCCAGCCAAGCGAGCCCCTTCACCAAGCCGCCGACTTGCAGCACGTTGGCGAACATGCCCGCCCAGAACCACGCAACAATGGCGACGACACCAACCGGATCGCTCATGCCCCTGAAGATCTCTTCGGCGTACCGGCTCCACTTGTCCCGCACCAAAAACATTCCCGCCGCCAGGCCGAACACAGCACCGAGTATCAGGCCCCGAGTATCGGGGGCACCAGCGACCGAGATCGCCACAGCCCAGGCAACAAAGAACACGATGGGCACGGCAGCCATGATTCGACCGCCACGGAAACTCAGCGTCGGCTCAACGACATCCCCAGCTTCGTTGGTCACGGTCCGATGCCTATCAGAGTGTGATTACTTGCACTCGACCGGAATAACAAAACCGGGTTTGGCCATCTTGAACGGCTCGACGAGCATCGGCACTTCTTTGAAAGCGTCCTTGCAAGCATCGTCGTCGTTGCCTTCTATCTTGACCTCAAATGAGGTTCTGCAGTCTGGACTCGCTGACGCGTCACAAAGATCCCGGGCAAGCGCGGCATAGCACGTAAACAGCGTTGAACATGTCGCGGTGGCACCAACCGGTGCGGCCACAGGCGCTGGCGCAGGGCCGGCCACGGGTGCATTGCCGGTGGATGGTCCACTTAGGTTCATGTGTCCGAGCGCACACTGGAAGATCTCATCACCTGTCGTTTTGACAGCCGTGAACTTGGCTTCGATTTCATTTGGTGGGACCACTTTGTCGTCGACAATGAGCACCATGTTGTAGGCGTCGACCTGGATCATGTACTGCACCCAAGCTGTCTCGTCGACCCTGACGTGAATCGAGTCGTCGAACTCGGACACCTGCAAGCCACGTTCGTCAGCGCAGGCAGCGATGGAAGCGAAGGATTGGGGGGCCACAACTGCCGACATCGGCAAGCGGTGGGAGCGGAAGGTCCCGCAGGCAGACATTAAAATGACGAGCGGCAGCAGCAATGCTAGTTTATGCATGATTGGGCCCCTTTCATGGGTTCTCGAGAGTAAGCTCTTATACACACCTTTCGCGGTCCTAGCTACCGCCCAATGGGAGCGCAACCCACCGGAAAGACGCTTTCCGTTCTTCCGTCTTTGTGGCCACGGTGCCCGACACCGTTGAGGCCGAGCCATCGTGGTTTCCACCAACATTCGATTTGACGCACAAGCGCTGTGCGATAACATTTCACACAACTTCAGGAGAACCCATGCGAACCCCCTTATTCCTCGTGTCAGCTTTGGTATTCTTCTCCGCTGCAATTGCGCGAGCCGAAATCAAGGTCACCGTCGACCCTGCGGGTGCACAACAGCTGGGCTTGCAGCTTTCAGATCTTGAGACGCAGTTGTCCGACGAGCTCACCGCCGCATTCAACTTGCTCAAGCCCAAAGACTATGTTCGTGCTCTCACCGACGCCCAGGCGTTCTCTAACAAAGGCCTCGGCGTCGACTATGCTTCGAACCCGACGGCCTTTGTCGTCGGCGTCGCTGGCAACTTTGCTGTTTCCCTCGGCGACAAGGGCCTCGGCGAACGCTACTCGGAGCGACCCATTGTTGGCTCCGCACCCAACGTGTCGGTTATGGCCGGCCTGAATATGGATCTCATCGGCATGGATTGGTTAACATTGTATGGCAACTTCTTCACCCAGGCACTCACGATCGAAGAAGTCAGCGGCAACCTGCTGAATTGGGGCATTCACGCCCAGGTGAAGTTTTTCCGACCCCAGGACGATGGTCTGGAAATTCTGTTTCAATGGGGCGGAATAGATTTCACCACCGGCTACGAGTATTCCAGGCTGAAGCTGGATCTAGAGAAACAGCTAGACACCCCCTTGCCCCTCGCGGGCGGCGTTGCCGCCACAGAAGCGTTGTTCGGCGGTATCGGTACCTTCAACATCACCACCACCGCCAACACCATCCCAGTGGAGCTCTCCACCAACTTTCGCCTGTTCTACGTCCTCACCCTGTTTATGGGTGCGGGCTACGACATTCAGCTCGGCAACGGCAAGATGACCATCAATCTGGATGGCGACCTCACTGCAGCGAACCCAATGGGTGGCGACGACATAGATCTCGGCACCGCCAACGTGATCGCCAGCGAGTCTTCGAAACCGACGGAGGGGCTGCCCCGACTGATGGCTGGCGTTCAGATCAACCTCTCAATGGTGAAGATTTTTGTCCAACTCAATGCGATACCACCGGACCGCGCGATCAGCGGCGGCGGCGGCCTTCGCATCGCTTGGTAAGCTGCCGGAGCCCGTCGGCTCCCTTTGTGCACTTCTTGCGCGTTTCGTGGCCCCTAAGGCTTGTAACTGTCTGTTATGATGAGCGCTCGTGCAGGCACGGATCGTGCTGCGATCCGTACAGAATCATCAAATCTCATAGTGCAGGGTGAGATCCAAGAGCGCGTCAACACTCACTTCGCCACTCTTGGGCCTGGCGGCTTTGCGAACGACCCCACCGAGCGACAGATACCGACCGAGATCGACTGAGGCAGCGACAAAGATGTATTCGTTGGTTCGTTCGGAGAAGAACAAGGGACGCAGCTCCTCGAAGTTGCGCAAATGGTATGCAAGGTAGAGATGCACCTGTCGACTCGATTGCGGCAAATAGAGGTTTTGCACTTCCACAAAGAACATGAGGCTGCGGTCAAGATGACGCTGTGCGGCCGACACCTGAGCCAAACTGCTGCCGTCTTCGAAAGACATGCCGAGATTCAATCGCCTGGCCCAAACATAGGCGAGCTCACCATAGAGTCCCCATCGGGCAGGTCCCCCCTCAAGCGCCTCGAGCAACGCCACCTTGGTGCGCAGCGTGTCATCATCGGCGACGGGTGCTTGCGCGCGATTGATGCGGTAGGTGGCATCGAAATAGCTCGGCAAAAATGACGCTCCCGAAACTCTAAGCTCGAACCGCGATCGCAGTCTGTGCCGACCGCCACCCAGATCAGCGGCGAAGGACGTCCCGACAGCTCCGCCCATTGCGGCCCCTTGGGGATAAACAAGGCCCGAGCAATCGCCATAAACCTCAAGGCCGAGGTCTCCGGTAAGGAGCGGCAACTGCGCCGTCATGCCGAGCCCATGCACACGTGCGCGGGTGAAACCGCCGCTCGCCGTGGGTTCGTTGGGCGCGTTGCTGTCAACGGCGTACGTCGCCGACAACTCGAGAGCACGGAAGAACTCACCGCCGAGGCGCAGGTGGTGGAGCGGACGAGTCGCCAAACGCACGGCCGCTACCTGCGGGCGGAAGAGGTCATCGACGAAGAGCTCCGCACCGCCTTCGTCAACCTCTCCTGCAAAAGAAAGAGACAATGCGTCAGGCTCACTGACGAAACTCGGTAGGACGGGACTTACGATGTTGGGGGTGTAATTGCGCAAGAGCTGGCCCTGCCCCAAGGTCGCCGATGCCGTACGACCCACGTCCAGATAGAATCGAGATTCGGGCTGCCCATAGGAGACCTTGCTCAGCAGCTTGGTGAAATCGTGCGCATCAGACCATTGCTCGGCGAGAGAATTACCCACGTTGCCGTCACCGATGGGCAGCAGAATCGCAGCGGAGGTCATCACCTTCAGCGCATTGCTGTCACCGAAGTAGGTGCCCTCTATTGCAGCCAACATGCCGCCGCTGCCCCCGAAACGACCAGCGCCGAGACGCATGGCCAGACCTGTTCGGTCATGGCGCAAAAGACGCGGCCCAACCTCATCGATAACCCGAGCGCCACCACGCCTTGCCAGTTGTATGGGTCGCTCGTCCTCTCCATGCTCGGTGAGCTCGAGGATGAGCTGTCCGATCTCATCGTCGTCGTAGACAATGTCCACCTCACCTACGTGCTCGCCAATCGCCAACACGTTTTCGAAAAACACTCCGGCTCTCGCTGCCCCTGTGCGGGTCGAGTAGACTCCAGGAGGCAACGCCAGAATCCGCCGTCCGCCCACCCAACGCTGTGCATAGTAGTGGGAACGAAGGCTGTCGTATGTCACCTCTCCCTTGCCCGTTGCTGCATGAATAAGATCACCCTCGCCTGCATAGATGCCCACGTGGGTGATGCGAGCATCCCCAGGAGATGAGGTGAAGAAAACCAGGTCGCCGACAACGAGGCCGGCACTCGCAACTGCGACTCCCACTTTGAATTGTTCCCGGGATGTGCGCGGCAGGTCGTAACCGAGCTGCGCAAAGACCTTGTTGACAAATCCACTGCAATCGAACCCCCCCTCACCGACTCCGCCCCAGGTATACGGAGTCCCGAGGTAGCTGCGGGCGACATCCACAACTTCGGTGGGATCGGGACGTTCGTTGCGCGGAACAACCTGCAGCGACATGGATCGCCACGCGAGCCATGCGGCCCGCACCGCGTCACTGGCATCGCCTTCGTGTGAATCGTCTTGTGCCCATTCTGCGTCGACGCAGCGAAACATCCCTGGGTTGTCCACGGGCATCGCCAATGCAGAGATGGCAAGAAGGGTGATCACCCGTCCACTATCCTGGCAAATCCCCCACGGAACAACGGGCCTGTCACAATCAGGGTGGCACAGAGGTGTGCCATTGCGGGACTCGGCCGAGTGTCAAAATCGGACTGATGATAGGCGTCACCACTGTAACAGACTGATTTGTTCGTGAATTCTTGATGGCACGCAACTGGCACAGAACCCGTGCCATGATAGCGACGACAAACACCAACAGACCGTCTGACCTTCACCCCCACCCCGTCGCGTTGCCCGCACTCCCGGTGCAAAAACCCACCAACGCAAGTGCCAATGCCAATGCCTGTGTCGAGCCAATGGACAGCTTCGCCAACATCACCCACCCCGACAGCGAAAATGTGTCCCACCCAGTGTTTGATGAGCAACCCCAAGGTGGCATGAGCCTGCGACGCAGCCACAAGAGCAGTCAGGTTGCCAAGACGAAGAACCTTCCCTCCCCTCTTCTTGCAGAGCAGATGCTGCGCCGTCGCATCGAGACCGTGGCCCGCGAGAACCCCAAGATTCTCAGTCACGGTGTCGGGGGTGCCGAAGTGATTTTCGGCAAAGACGGCAATGGCCTCAGTCCCGAGATGCGCACGGCACTGCTTGTGGGTTTCGCTGATCTCGGCGGGCTCTCCGACGCCATCGACACGATGGTCGAGAACACCGGCGTCGATGCCTCGAGTGACATCGGCGAACGCCTCACCCACCTCTTGGCCCAAGACCTCTTTGTGCGCAAGGCCCGCACCCCACTGCAACAATCTTTTGCCACCCCATTGAACGTTCTCGCCCTCGGCCTCGACAATATCGTCAGCAACGAGATGGCCGCTGCGATCGTCGTGAGCGTCCTCGAGGTCGCCGAGGACCCAGGCCGATGTCTACGCAAGATAGGCCTTGATGAAAACCTCGCCGCTGTGCTCCTCGCCCAAGGCCGCGACGAGGCTATCGCCACCCTGCAAAAGAGCGCCGACGAAACCAGCAAGAAGCTCGCGACCACGGCCCTGCGCATCAAAGGTGGCGAAATGAAGATCTTCGACATCGCCCCCGAGATCACCCGAACTGCTCTCGATGTCGCAGACATCGGCCTCGACGCCGCTGACTATCCCTTCAGTGATGCAAAAAATGCCGCCCAAGAAGCCCTCGCCAATGGCATTTCGGGTCACGAACGCAAAGGGGAAAAAATATTGCTGGAGATGGGCGGCAGGGTGGCGAGCATCGCCGCTGGCGGCGGCATGCTTGTCAATGCGGCCATCTCGCTCTGCTTTGCACTGCCGCAATGGGACGAGGCCAACACTCTCGAGAGCCTCAGCGCGTCCGGTCTCGGCAACAAGAGCCGCGTCACGGCAGCACGTGCGCAGGCAGGTCTCATCGTTGTTCAAGCGGTGGTGATGAGTGCGGTTGGCAAAGTCGCCTCAGAAGCCCTCACTGAGGACCTCTTTCCCGAGACGCTCAAAGTCGCGAGCGGTTTGGCCGACAATGGTGCCCAGCACATGTGGTGGAACGGGCTGTCCGAGATGGCCTTGAACAGAGCGCTGGGATTGGTTGGCGTCAAGATCGGCGTGGAGGAGGTTGCCCCATCTCTGCTTGGTCTTGCCATCGACGGCTTCGCTGATCAGACGCAATGAACCGCAAACACAGGCCCTTGCGCTCCGTCATATTGGGGTCCATCCTCTCCACATGGTAGCTGAGCTCTACATTCTGTTGGCTGCGACGACGGTCTCGCAGCCCAAGTTTGAGGCGCTGTTAGGCAAAGTACCGCCCAGCTTCGATTTGCCCAAGCTCACCGATGGCAACGTCAGCCTCAACGATCTCAAAGGGAACCCCTCAGTATTCGTCATCGGCACAACGCTGGAAGGTGCTCCTCCGAGTCGCGAGTGGATGCTGGCGTTGAAAAACAACCTTGCGAGGACCAAGACCCAACTCTATCAGATCGCGGTTCTCGACAATCCTTGGTACTTGCCGGAATTTGCAACCAAAGGAAGACTCAAGGATTTCGTACCAGAGGACGGCTACCATTTGGTGTTGCTGGATTGGGGAAAGCAATTCCGCCTGGACTATGGCATTCCCAAGGACCATTTCACGCGGCTTTTGATTCTCGACGCCGAGAACATTGTCCGCTGGACGCATCTCGGTCCATTGACAGATACCGCCATGCTCGAGCTGCTAGCCAAGCTCGAACAACTCTAGACTCCCCTTGTCACTCACAGCCAAAGTGACCCGCCGTTCTCTGTTGATCGTTGTGATTGCGACAGCGGCTGCGAGCTCCTGTGCAGAAGCTCGTTTCCTCAGCCAAGCGGCCATGGGACACCTGGATCTGCAAAGCAGAGCCATTCCCATCGACCAACTCCTCGAAGGCAAGAGCCTGCCGCCGAAGCTGCGCGGTCTCCTCGGCCAGGTGGCCCAGATCAGATCCTTCGCCGCCAACAACGGCCTGAACATGTCAGACAACTATGCAAGCTATGCGGAACTCGACCGTGACGCCGCGGTGTGGGTGGTGACCGCTTCGGCACCCTTGGCATTTGAGCCGGTCACCTGGAGCTTCCCACCCTTCGGCAGCTTCCCCTATCTCGCGTGGTATGACCAAGGCGACGCCCAACGTTTTGCCGACGGCATGGCACAACGAGGACTGGACGTGCACGTCCGTGGCGCTGCGGCCTACTCAACCCTCGGCTGGTTTGCGGATCCGATCCTCTCGACCATGCTGACGCGTGGTGCCAGCGTCACCGGTGACTTCGTCAACACCATCCTGCACGAGTCAGTACACGCCACCGTGTATGTGGATGGCCAAGGTTACTTCAATGAGAGTCTCGCGCTGTTTGTCGCTGACCGAATGACACCACTGTATTTGCGCAAAACCTTCGGTGACAACTCAGCGCAGGTCCGCGCGTATGGGGAGCAACAACAACGTCGCGCTGTGACGGACGAGCTCGCATTGACTGCCTACCAGAGACTGGAAGCTGTTTATGGCTCGGACCTTAGCGACATCGAAAAGCTCGCCGCGAAACATACGATCCTGACCGAGCTCGAAGACGCGATCGGAGCCACAGGGGAAATCAACAACGCATCCCTCGAAGGATTTCGCACCTACAGGGTAGGGCTCGACTCCTTCGCCGCATTGTTCGAGCATTGCGGCGGCAAATGGGAGCGTTTCTTGGCCGCCACCCGTCAGATTCGCCCGGACTATTTTGCCAGTGAACAGGAGGAAGATTTGCGACCGGTATTTGCTCGCCTTCTGGAAAGATCCTGCGACTGAATCCAAGCGCTCAGAATAAGACGAAAATCTTCGTTTGGGACCTTGGGACCGTTTGGGACGAAACATCCGACCATTCAAGTCGATAATAGAACTACAACTTTTGGCAGGAGCTGCGAAGACACATGCAAACCCAACCTCTTGGGGGAGGTTGTCAGAGCCAAACCAAGCAGGTTGGCGGTGATGTCGCGCAAGTCGATCGCCAGAAACAGCGGATCGAGAAAAGCCGGGCCAGGGGCCACAGCGAATCCTCGAAGCTCGAGACTGTGCAGAACCCAGAGACCCACAAAGCGGTCGAAAAGCTCAACAAGGAATACGGCAGTCTGTTCGCCAAGATTCGTGATGCCCACGAAAACCCGCTCAAGTGGGACCGGATCACCACACCGGATTCACAACACCCCAAGATCCAAAAACGAAACCAACTCTTCCGCAAACTGATCGCTCGCATCCAGTTTCACATGCTCGGTGCCCTCGGCGGCGAGCCCGCGCCCATTCACGTAGCCATCATCGAGGAGATCTCGAAGCAAACCAACATCTCTCTCGTTGAGCTCGAAGAGACCGCATACCTCAATGTGAAAAGCAAAACCCTCGGCACCTGGAAGCCATTGTCGGCGCGTATGTCGCGACTGGCAGAAGACGTCGAGTCTACGGACAACCGCGTCCTCGGCAGCCTGGAGAAGATCAACAAGAAGGTCACGCCACCGGTTGGAGAGATCCATGAGCGCACGCCGATCGTCGGGCTCGAGGAATTGATCGCCGCGGCCAAGGACAAGAAGCTCGGCAAGGCAGCGGGCATCGCTGTTCGAGAAATACTCACCACCCC
>Ga0156400_1017_pt2 | contig 14538 bp, 13 predicted proteins | sample RifOxyA3_FD_108044 | JGI IMG/M metagenome (GOLD analysis project Ga0156400, IMG submission 108044) | Deltaproteobacteria bacterium RIFOXYA12_FULL_58_15
GGAAGACAACCGAGGTGAGCTCGCCGGCGATCTTGAGCATGTTGGGGATCATCAGGAGCAAACCCTGTGATGCCGTGAACGTGGTGCTCAGGGCACCCGTGGTGACCGCGCCGTGGACCGCACCGGCTGCCCCGGCTTCACTTTGCATCTCGACCACGTTCGGAACTGTGCCGAACACGTTCTTGATGCCCTCTGCGGCCCATTCATCGGCCATTTCGCCCATGCCTGAGGACGGTGTGATTGGGTAAATGGCGACGACTTCGCTGCACCGATACGCAACATGTGCGGCAGCTGTGTTTCCGTCGATGGTAACCTTCTGGGAGCCCATCGCTACCTCCGTGATTCACTTGAAATTGTGTGTGGTGGCCAGCCCCGCGGGAGCTGCCGCCGATTCGGCCCGGGACATACAACGCAGGACCACACGGGGCAAGCCACTGGGCGGTGTCTTTTTTGAGTTGTCCAAAATGGGCAACAAACGCCATTCGGAGACGATTCTGCTGGTTTGGCAGATTCCCGGTGGTGTTGACCGTGGGTTTTCGTGTTGACCGAGGGGTTTTGGGAGCGCACTCTGCATGTGTTCGAGTAGGGCAATGTGGAGGGATAGATGACCGATCGTGAGACCATCGAAAAGTTGATCGCCCAGGTGCTGGACGGCACCGAGCTGAAGTTGAAGATCGACAAGTACGCTGCAGAGGAGAACCTTGAGAGCAGCGAGGTCACCGTGCGGTGCGAAGTGCATGACCAGAGGACGGGGGATAGACAGACGATCGAGGGGAAGGGGGTCGGTCTGGTCGACGCATTTTTCGTCGGCTTGGTGCGGGAGTACTCCGACGATTTTCCCTCGCTGAAGTCGATCCGGTTTGCCGATTTCAACGTGTTCGCCGATGTCGACACGGGGCGTGAGGCGGCACGCTCGGACATGGCCGCCAAGGTCACATTGCGCGTCGCCAACTCCGAGGGCCGCGAGTTTGCTTTTCAGCACTCTTCACCGTCAGTCACGGGGTCGTCGATCGCTGTTGTCGTCAAAGCCGTTGAGTTTTTTGTCAACAGTGAGCGCTCCTTTGTCGCGTTGCACAAGGCTCTCAGTCATGCCCGCGAGCAGAACCGGGTCGATTCTGTGGCTCGGTACACCGGGCAGATGTCGACCCTGGTGGAGGCGACCTCGTACTCGGAAGTGATCGAGCAAATAAAAAAGAACGTTTGACCGCGATATCTTCGCAACCCAGTTTGTGTGGTGGGGTGGGAGCGCTTGCGCTACCCTTGCGGCAGTGACCCAAAAGGATAAATCGACAGGCCACGGGCCGTCTCCCATGGGGGAGCTGATGGGTACACTCTTGCTCATCGTTGATGCTTGGTTTGAGCTGGCGCACGAAGCCGCGCCCGAGCGTTTTCAACCTGCTGATCGTGTGGAGGTCCTGGGGCTGCTTGTGCAGCTCATTTCTCGTCGGTTCCATGGGTTGCGCAGAGTACCTACCGCCGACGAGGTGCGTCCTGTACTCGAACGCGACTCTGTTGGGCTTGTCTTGCGAACGAATGGACGTGCCCCTGCGGGTGTCGAGGTCGTCGAGCGGCGGCTGGTGTCATACGGATTCACGGTATCACCTTTGAATGGCAGTCAGGGCGAAGTCTTGGTTGCCTGCAGCAATCTCGCAGGTGCGCGGGTCCTGGTATTCCCTGATCTACGAGCCCATCGCACCAAGGGCTGATTTGAAGCCTGGTTTTGTCCCCACCGCGTCGATACAATGCGCTGCGAGGAGGCTGACTTTGGCCCGCCCTGGCAACGATGATTTTCAATTCGACGACCTCGGCGGTGTTGATTTGTCGAAGCTCGACCTCGACCATATTGAGCTCGATATCGACAGGCCGCGCAGTCCGTGGTGGCGATGGGTGGCGTTGGTCGCCTTGCTTGGTATGGGCGGGTTTATCATTTGGTTCCCCCAAAGCGCTACTTACCAATCCTTTGGTTACTCCAGTGGGGTGTTTTTTCTCGTCTGCGTGCTTGCCACGGTCGTCGGAGTTGCGGGTGGTCGCTGGCTCTGGGCATGGGTACGCGATGCAACCGTACGGTACGTGGAGCGCCCTGTGCAGGAGGAACGACCTCCCTCAGCGCTCGGCCGTTGGTTGACTCTTGCGTTCGTCGTCCTTGGAATCGTTATCATTGTGTTTTGGCTGCCGAGCTCAGGCCTGATCTCCGGAAGCGCCGTGAGTGGCGTTGTTTTTGGTGCGGCGGCAATAGCGATTGTCGTCGGTATCTCCCTTGGCCGTTGGTTGTTGTTGCAGGCGGAGGCGTCTGCCAAAAAAGTCGACAACAATCGCCCTCCCATTCGTTTGCCGCCCTGGTTCAAGTGGGTCACTCTGGCGGCTCTCGTCTTGATCGGGCTGTTTGCCCTGGTTGCCCCATGGGTCGTGGATGACGCGGCCGATCAGTCCATGCAATTTGGTCTGGGTGGGGTAGGTTTTGCCGTTGGGGTGGCGGCTGCAATTTGGCTGGCCCGTAGATTCGATGAAACAGAAGAACGAATCCGCCGCCAAGGGCGACGGTGAGCTCTGGACTCCTTGGTCCTTGGTCCTTGGTCCAATAATCTATCTGAAAAATAAGGATATTATTGTTCCCATGTGGAGTGTCGGAAATGATTGACATTTTTGTGCAAGTAGAGGATATCGAGCGCCTGGTATTCGGGGTTCTACTCGGTTGGACATGGTGACAGCAGGGCGATCATGGCAATAGAACCCCTCAATATAACAACGCAAAGCCTGATTAGGGACTTCTGCGGGGGTGTGGAATGACGGCTCGACGGGCAACCAGAGCGAACGGCAACAGCACGGCGGGCAAACGCAATCGACGTGTTACCAATAGTCGCACCAAGCGCAGTGGTGGTAGCCGAACATCGAGACCTCAGCCCAAACCGGCTGCGGACGACCTCGATATCGACGTCGAAGTAGACGTAGTTGTAGATGCAGATGTAGGTGTAGATGCAGACATAGATATGGACGCCGATCCGGAGCTTCTCCCTATCCCCCAAGACCCAAGCATGCGTGATGACCCGCGCCTCGATCGACGTATCATCGAGGGGATGCTTCATGACCGCAAGGCTTTGCTTGAGGATATGGCGAAAGAAGGAATCAAAGCCGCGACTGTCATGCGTCGGGCTGCCGACCTGGGTCTCAGCGAGGCTTATATCAGGCAAGTGCAGGGAGTGGCGGCCGATCTGGCTGGTGAGCGTCCGGGTGGAAAGCGAACACCGACGGCGTTGGGTGCTCGGACCTGTTTGTGTTGTGATCGCGTTTTTTTGTCCAGCGGACCTGGCAATCGTTTGTGCATGCGCTGCCGTGGTGGTGATGCTGGACTTGCGCAGTTGTAGTCTCTTTGTGGTGAATTGTGGTGGGCGTAGCTCAGTTGGTAGAGCACTGGATTGTGGCTCCAGCGGCCGGGGGTTCAACTCCCCTCGCTCACCCCATTCATTTTCATTTCCAACGATCGCAAGCGAGAATCAGCGGTAGGCCAGTTTAGCCCGTCTTTTTGCGCAACTCTTGGCCACACTCAGCTTTTTGTGCTACTCAGTCGTGTTGAGAGGCGCTCGCAACAATTGTTATGATTCCGGGATACAATCACAACATTCGGTACCGGGACCAGGTCTTCCACATTCAGACGGAGGACTCTGGCGTTCACAATCCCCACATCATCACCCACGTTTTTGTGGGGGGAAACATTGTGGAATCTCGCAAGACCTCCTATGCCGACATCGTCAACAGCGAGCGGCTGGGCGAGCTGTTGGTCGACTTGATGCAAGACCAGCACAAGGGAATGATCAAGGATCTCATCGGCGGCAGGCTCGATGCAAAGATCAGTGAACGCTCCGCTGGCGCCGGCAAGCTCAACGGCCCCGCTCCTCTCAACGTAGAGGCAGGCGCACAAAATCGTGTGTCCTTGTTTGGTGGTGGTGGTGGTGGGGCAACGCTCAAGAAACCGCAGCCGCCAGTGCTCAGCCCACCGAAGGTAGCGCCGCCAGCCGTCAAGTTGCCGCCGCCGCCAGCCGTCAAGTTGCCGCCGCCGCCATTACGGTCGGTGCAAATGCCAGAGCCGACGAGTATTTTTGCCGACACAACATCGAGCTTCTTCGGTGACGCGCCACCGGCGGAGCAAGTTATTGAAGCTGAGACTCTTGCTCGCGCTTTTGCTTCCAATGACGAGACAGCGGTCGATTCAATTTTTGGTGAGGATCTCATCAGCGAGAAGTCCCTCGACGAGGTCATCCTCTCCTACCTCGCCGAAGACATGCGTAAGTAGACCGCTTTCGTCTTTGTTGGATCCGGTCTTTGGGTTGGTCAGAATGACGCAGGTCGCGGTTGCGCAAACCGTTGATGACGAACTCGCCCTGGTTGACCGCCTTCAGCAGTTCGGCCAAGAACGTTGTTCACGGATTAGGGCTACCCAAGGGACCTACTTTCCTGCTACGCAGATGCCCAAACCTGGTGCCCCTTGCCGTCAAAACGCCCGCGACAGAAGCGGCAAGGGTCGTCAGCCTGTTAGGGTTCCGTCACCTTGGTCCATCGCGACCGAGCCGAGGAGCGATCACGCCGATGGATTTCTCCACCAAAGCCGTCTCGACGCCCGAGCCCCTGGTGCGCGCCTTTTCTCGCCGCGTGCAACAAGAAGGTGCGCTCGATCTTACTCAAGGCGATTACAAGAACACCGACTTCGCCCCGCATCCCGAGGTGGTGCGCGCGGCGCAACGCATCACCCGCAACACCGTGCATAGCTATGGCCCGGCGGTGGGACGCATGGATGTGCGCGCCGAGGTGGCAGAGTTCGTGAACCGCGACGGGCTGCTCGATTATCCCTCGTCGCCGGTACGTTTCTTTCCCGACGAGGTCATCTTCACGCCCGGCACCCGTGCCGGGTTGGCGATGGTCTTAGAGGTGTTGGGAGAAGACGGCTCCGGCGTGGTCGTGCCGCGCCCGAGCTGGGAGTATGACTGGTTCGTCGAACGGGCGGGCAAACGCCTGGTCGAGCTCGAGACTATCCCGCCGAGCTTCCTGCCGGATCCGCAAGCGCTTGCCCGATTGCTCGCGTCCGGGAATATCTCGTCCGTCATCATCAACAACCCTCACAACCCGACCGCCCGTGTTTATTCACGCGAGCTCATGGAGGAGCTGGCGCGCGTGTGCGCCGAACATGGCGTGTTCATGCTTTACGACTCCGTGTACCAACGCCTCGACTACACCGGCGCCTTCACCAACCCGGCGTTCGCGAGCTCCGAGTGGCGGGGTTGGGTCGTGACGTTGTCGGGTTTGTCCAAGATGGACATGTTCGGCGCGTCCACGGGGGCGCGTGCATGCTGGATGGTTCTCCCCGACGAGATTCGCGCCAACGGCGTCCGCGCCCGCGACATCATCGCCAACCTCTCCGCGTGGCTGGTCGCGACCCCCTCCACCCTCGCTCAAGACTGGGCGCTGGCGGCTCTGCAGAGCCCGTTGGCGGCGTTGCGTCACCCGTCCCCGTATATGCGCGAGCGGCGGGACTTCATGGTCCGAGCCGCAGACGAGCTTGCGGCCTTTGGTGTCGAGCGCACGGATTTCGGTGGAACGTTTTACGCACCACTTGCGTTTCCCGGTTTGGTCGGGGAGCATTTCTTTCGACTCAAAAACGGCGTGCGCGAGAAAGCCGTAGTCAACAACTCAGAAGATGTCTTCGACTTTTTGTTGTCCGCCGGCGTAGGTGGGATCCCATTCGCAGCGTTTGCCGGACGAAACTCACTGCGTTACGGCACCTGGCAGCGTCTCTCATACGGCTCCAAGGATGTGCGTGAGCTCGCGGTCTTCATCTCCCGCGTCAAGGACAGCCTCGAGCACCTGGGACGTCAGGGGGCGAGTGCGCATGGCCCTGCCGCGCAGCCGCCCGCTGATCAGGTGTGGAACAGCGCCTGCTCGGAGTCAGGGTACTCGGCTCTGGATGCTCTGGAGCCCGGAGCCTTCGCGCAGGCGCGGCGCGCGTTGGGTCCCGCCCTGATGCCGGGCGCGTTCCGTCTGACCGGCACCAAACACCCGGACTCGACGGCCCACCGCCGCGGACAGCTCACCCGCGCGGAAGAACAGGCCGGCAACGGACCCGAGCACGGGAGCCGGGCGCTGGCGCACCTGGAGTGGAATCCATTCTTCGAGGCCAAAGAAGAATTCGACGAGACCCTGCGCGATCTCACGGGCTCGTGCAACGAGGTCTTGCTCGACTACGAGGGCAGAAACATCAATCCGGAGTGGCTGGGCATGCCGGAGAAGGTGGTCCTCGCCTTGTTGCGCCTAGGGATCGTCCCCGGCGAAGATCGTTATCTCTTGTTCCGGGTTCCCAATCCCTGGATCGAGCCTGATGAGGAGAAGATCTCCAAGCTCCTCGCCATGGTCGCGCGAACCAATCTCCTGTTTCTTCTCGCGTGCGAGAAGCTGGGGATCGAGCCCAAACAGAACGCGATCCACGAGATCACGGTCCCGCAGACCAATTCCCGCGCCGACGTGGGTGCGCTCGCCAAGATCGGCACGCTCTACCTCGAGGCGATCGCTGGATTGTTCCACGGCCGAACCGAACGCATCGACCGCTTTCTGACCAGCCGAATTCCGGAAACACGAATCGCCGAGCTCAGCCACAAAGTGGCCCTCGTGCGCCTCGTGCCCCTGGTGGAGAACGTGGGGGCCTTGGCGCATCTGCCGGAGCTGCTGGCGGCGCTGTACGAGACTCTCGCCGCTCAAAAAGACGACCCGGAGGCGCCGTCGGTGAAAGGTTTCTGCACACGGTTCGATGGCGTCGAGAGCATCGTGCGCGTGTTTGTTGCCATGTCCGACACTGCGCAGCAGAGCGGGAAGATTGCCACCGACTGTGCTTTCACGCTGGCGCTGGCTGGTCGTGAGGAAGCCGAGAGCCGGCTCGAGATCTTGGCCCGCGCCCTCGGCGAACCTTCACCCAAGGTGACGTTCTTGATCGGTGCCGGTCGTGCGGGTTTTCGCGGTGGGCTCGATCTTGCACATGGTGGCGTAATCGCTCAATTCGCGAACGCCGACGGCGTCACCCTACAGGGTGTTCGCGCCGATGCCCCCGAGGAGACTGTGCGTCTCGCACAGGAGTTGCAACAAGCGGCCGCACGCAAACGCAGCCCAATGGCCTTGAACCCCGCGGACCGCGAGGGCCTCCTCCGCCTGCTCGAGGCCGGGGTGGGTGTGCACACCAGGACGTTGCTGCACATCGCTCCTTTGATTTCACCCATGGGGGGTCTGGTCCCGCAGACGCGGGTTCGGATCCGACCGACGGGCTCGGCAAGCTATGGGCGGTTGATCCCCGTGTACCCGGAAGAATGGGGGGGCGGGCACGGGCTACCGGACAATCGCGACCTCCGGGATGCATGGCCCGAAGGCGTGATGTTGCCACGCGCCATTGTCTTCAACCTGGGATGCATGAGCCTGGGCTTGCCGCCGGTCACGAGTGACCTCGCGGCTCTGGACAAACGTGCGGCGTTGCTCTTGGACCGCCACGTTCCTGGATTTCGGGAGATCCTGGCGAGTGAGCTGGGCTATTTCGTGCGCGAGTCCGTGGCCCTGGTATTCGGCAAGAGCTTCGCCGAGCTGGTCGAACGACAATGCGCCCGCGCCGCCGCGGTCTTGTGGGCCGACATGTCCCCGCGCGAGGACCTAGCGGCACCGACCTGCCTCTTCGCCATGCTCTACACCCGCTTTCTGGCGGAAGACGCGGACAGTTGGGACGAAACCAAGGAGCACGAGAGCCTGGCGACACGCCAGGGAGAGCTGATCCGCGAGACCAGCTCCAGCGCATTCTCGGCACTGGCCACCGGGAAGCCCGGCTGCCGCTGGGAGGCGTTGCAGACCCTCGTCGATCACGAAGACGCCCCCCGCTTGTTGCTTGCCCGCGAGCTTACGCTCGAAGAGAAACGCGAGTTCGTTGACTTGCGCATGGATGGTTGGCTCCGGTCCCTTCCCGCGAGCTTCGCCAAGAACCTCCGACGCTCTTGGTCGGAGCTGCGGGAGCTCGACAAGGCCGAGCTCTCGATGCGGACCATCCATCACCTCGTCGCCCTGGAGGAGCTGCGGGGGCACTGGGGAGCCTAGGGTCCATCCGAACACCGGTTTGTTGCATGACCAGAGTGCTTCGAGGGCGAGTATGACCGCATTGACAGCGTCACCGCGACTCAAAGGCTTTTCAGTTCGTGCCGCAAGCAACGACTGCATGTAGTGGCGATATCGGCTGGCTGTAACGCCGCGAAGGAAGAGAAAAGTTGCAAGAGCGTCGGCAGCTGAACGACCTTCGTTGGATGCCCATTGTCCCACGGAAAATTCCAAAAGCTCATCGACAGCGAGGATCGCCTGCTGCCAAGCCCCGCGTTCGACCGCCCCGGTGGCGATGGTGCCGAGACGGTGCGCTTCGCGGGAGGGCCAAAGACTGCCAGCCGTCTTGGTGGCTTGCCCGCCCGTTTGGGTGGCTTGTCCGCCGATTTTTGGCGCTGCCAAGTCAGCTGTTTGTTGATGTGTGGCCTTGGTGACAGCCTCTTCGACTGTCGAATAACCGGCGCTAAACGAGTCGGCGGAATCGGGGGGTTTGGCAGGGGGGCTCTTCTCCTGTTGCCGCAGTTGCTGGCCGAGCCCTTTGCGAATCAGATCGTTGACGACCGACTGACTGATGGTCTTGAGAACATCAAACAATCCTTCGCCGGAAGTCGCGATGGTGGCGAACACTGGCACCTGGCGAGTATTGTAGATGCGGTCCATCTCTGCGAGCTCAAGTGTGTCGCCCAGATCCCGTTTATTGAACTGCATGACCATCGGTACGCGATCGAGATCAAGGCCTAACTCAGCGAGGTTCTCCTCGAGGTTTTGTAGAGACTCGAGATTGGAGTCCTGCATCGCTCGTTGCGAGTCTGCGACAAACACGATTCCGTCGACGCCATTGAGGACAAGCTTGCGGGTGGCGTTGTAGAACACTTGACCTGGGACGGTGTAGAGCTGCAACCTGACTTTGAAGTCTCGAATGCGGTAAGCGGTCAAAGGCAGAAAATCGAAGAAAATCGTTCTGTCAACGTCGGTGGCGAGGGAGACCAGCTGGGGTCGCTCATGCTCGGGAATAGTCGCGTAGATCGACTGCAGTGAGGTCGTTTTTCCGCAAAGACCTGGCCCATAGTACACAATTTTGACCGAGATCTCTTTTGTATGAAAGTTGATAGCTGACACTAACCGTCATATAGCTTCTTTTCGGCGGTTATCCAAGATGGATGTCGCCAACGGGCCGTGATGCCAGTAGTCATAAACATTGGGGCAAATCTCCTGTTCGGCGCTGCTACAGTGCTTGCGGTGCGTCGTTCGCCAGCCTTGCGGGAAAGCTTCCTCAACTGGTCGCTGTTTTTTCTCATCGGTTTTGAAGCGTTGGTCTTCACGCCGATGGCCACGTTCCTGTTTCGGTTTTACCCACAATGGTCGATGCTCTACTGGTTTGATCCGCAGATCTTCCCGGCTCTCGAACGCTGGATAGGCCTAATGAGCGCCGTCTTTGTTTTGGTCAATTTCGGTGCCGTGCTGCTTGGGTATTCTGTGACGAGGATCGGGGTGTTGGGAGATCAGACGTGGTTGTGGTCACTTCCCATTGGGGCGGCCACCCTGCTCATCGCCTATTTCTGTGTGGGCTATTGGGATCGCCTCATTTTCATCGGTGACTATGATGCTTTTTGGCAAGGCAATGCCGAGCTCATCTTCACCAAGTTTGCGGGGTGGTTCGGTATCCTCGCCTATGGGGCAGGTATCTGGCTCGTGTTGATGGCCCGCAAGAAGTTTGCAAAACGCGATCCCAGCCTGCTCTAGGCAACTTGAACTGAGCTGATCATCGATGACGCAGCGTGGCGCGCGCCAGTTGGAGCGCTGGCGCCGCGCCTGCGTCATTCTAACCAACCCAAAGACCGGATCCGATAAAGACGAAAGCGGTCTAGTATCTGAAAGTGCTGGACAGGAACACGTAGAAGAAGGACTGGGAGTAAGCGACGCGATCAAACTCCTGCGCTTCGTCGAGGGCCCTGCGGATGTCGCTTTTGGGAACGACGTCATAGCCATTGCCGAAGCTGTAGATGAATCCGAGTCGCGACAGTGAGTGCTCACCAAAATAACCAAGTGCCATGGTTAGGCCCAAGAGGTGGACGTTCGGCGGTTGATCGGTCGTGGGGTTTGCGGGTATTGATGGTGCGGAAGAGAAATCGCTGTAAACACCGAGGGCGATGCTCACCTCTCGTACCACCAAATACTCGGCACCCACATTGATGTTGGCGACAAGTCGCCGTTCGATGTTGGGGTTAAAAGGCAAGCGTGCTCGATAGGAATCGGACACCTGTACCAGCGTATAATCAACCGGAGCGTGTACGCTGACATCGGCGCTCAACGTATAGCGGTACGGCCTCTGGTAGCTTGCCCCCAACCGCAGGGCGGCAGGCTGTCGAGTCTCACTCGTGGCGTCAGAGAGGGTAAGTGGGTCGAAGGTAGAGACGGGCTCATCGGTGACTGTGGGATCGGCGCTGGCGCGGGAGAACCTCAGGCTTGCGGTCGAGTGCAATTGCACCGAGGGGGATTGCAAAGCTGCGCCGAGGGAGATGTTATCGTTGATCTTGTACTTCGCGCCAGCGATGAAGACCAAGCTGCCATTGGTTAGAGAGATGTCATTGACCATCGAGGTGAAGGCGTCGCCCAAGGTGTCAGAGATGTGCTTGTGCTCAGTGACCTCTTCGAGGTCCGACACCGAACGAAGAACGTAGAACGCAGAAACTCCCAGACGCAGTTGCTTACCGAATTTTCGACCGTATCCGGCACCAGCCCACAGTTCCCGATCTGTCACCCGTCGTTGGTGGATCGCGTTGTCGTCGGTTGACGCCGAGAATGAAGAACTGCGAAAGGATGGAACCAACACTGAAAAACCATATGCCTGCACTGGCAAGCCGTCTGGGCCTGGCTCACCGAGTGCTCTAGCAAAGCCGGCGCTCGCCGGAACGATGATGAGATCGGTAAACGCCACCTCCAGTTTCTCCACGTCCGGAACTCCCAGAAAGCCCAAGCCACGGTCCTGATAGCCATTGCGCTCGTAACCGTAGAGACTCGCGGAAAGCTGCAGGCTGGTATGGGAGATGTCGCTTAAGCCCGCTGGATTGAAGTAGACCCCAGAAGCGTCGTTGGCGATGCTGGTGAAGGCACCGCCGAGCACGACCGCGCGGTCGCCGACAACAAAGTCTTGGTAGTGGGTGTCATCGGCGCGTGCGTTTGTCGCCCAACTGGACATCACCAACAGGACGACGGTGCCAATGGGTGTGCAAATCGGTCTGGTCATTGGCTGCGGCATCGATAGCACGACCAGGCGAGTCCCTTGGCCTCAGCTACCCCGAGGTTTCTTCTCGCGGTAGTTTTGGGCACCGTAGGCGGGCTCGGTTCCTGGTCGACCGAGCAGCGACATGAGATCCACGCGACCCAACACCGCATCGTCGCGGGCATCGAACGGCGGCGTGTGAACGCCGGTGTCCATGCGAATGGCATCTTCGGGACAGGCTTCGACACAGAAGCCGCAGAAAACGCAGCGCAGGAGATCGATCTCAAATGCCGCCGGATATTTCTCAATCTTTGGATCGGTTGATTCGGCGGCGATGATATGGATGCAATATGCCGGGCACGCTGTGGCGCACATGTAGCACGCGACGCATCTTGGCGAGCCATCCTCACGGGGCAACAGCCGGTGTTGGCCACGGTAACGTGGGGGGTAGACGCGTCTTTCCTCCGGATAACGGACCGTTCGGTCTTCCAGGGTGCGGCGTTGGCGAAACGGATCCAGCGGGATCAAGGCTGCCAGGTTGCTGACGAGGTGGCCCACGGTGACCGTGAGGCCCCGGGCGATCTCTGGCAAATAGCTGCGCTCGTAGGCCGAAAACTCGACGCGCTCACGAACTCGAATAGCCATGACTACTCCACTTTGAAATCAATCAGCTCAGTGGCCGTGTGCCACCTGTGGGGGCCGGCGCGGTCCTGCTATCACCACGAGGACGAAAAGTAGGATGATGCCGATCGACACATAGGAAAGGATCGAAAGGGTCGGATCCCACCAGATCAATCCAGCGGTAACAAAAATGTTGATCAACGCGAGCGGCAACAACGTCTTCCAACCGAGGCGCATGACCTGGTCGTAGCGGAAACGGGGCAGAGTCCAACGCAGCTGTAATTGTAGGGAACAGACGAAAAACGTCTTGACGCAGAAGACCAGGGTACCAGAGACGGCCACCGCAACCGGGCCGTTCCAGGTGAACAGGCCAAAGACAGAGACCGAGTCCGTACCGATGAGGTGGGGGAACTGCCAACCACCGAGGAACAGGGTGGTGAACAGTGCGCCAAGGACTACGATCTCGAGGAATTCCCCGAGCATGAATAGGCCAAACTGCATCGATGAGTATTCGAGGAAGTAGCCAATGATTTCCGATTCCCCTTCAGGCATATCGAAAGGGGTACGCTTGGTCTCCGCAGTGGCGGCGATGAAGAACAATACGGCACCGAGAGGTTGGATGAACAGGCCCCACGCTGGCAAGAAGCCAAACAACAGACCGTTTTGCGACTCAACGATGCTGCCGAGCTCGGTGGAACCGTAGGCCATTAAGATGCCAACGAGGGTGAGGCCGAGTGCAACCTCGTAGGATACGGATTGGGCCGTGGCGCGCAGGCCACCGAGCAGGGCAAAACGGTTGTTGGAGGCCCAACCTCCGATGGCCGCGCCGTAGACACCGAGTGAACCGATGGCAAGAACGATGAGAATGCCCGAATCCACATGCGCCATTTGCAGATAGATCGTTTCGACGCCCTCTGGGATCCAGCTCGCCGGAAAGACACTGCTCGGCAGGCTCGGTCCAAAGGGGATCAGGGCCAAGGTGACGAGGGCCGTGGTCCAGCCGATAAGCGGCGCGATCTTGAAGAGGAACTTGTCGGCGTTCTTGGGAGTGACCGGCTCCTTGAAGAACATGCTCGCGCCATCGGCGGCGATGTGCAGCAGTCCGAACAGCGTGAATGGTTTGCCGCCGATCTTGAAAAAGTGTGCCCGCGTTGGCCCCAGGCGGTCCTGGGAGTAGGCGCTCTGCCGCCTCTCCATCCAAGTGAGCACAGCGGCGAGGCCGATGGCGAACACCAAGCCAAAGAAAATGAATTTCAACAGTGTGGCAATCAACAAGAACATGGTTTCCCCAAGCCTAGAGATCGTGTCCCAACGGTCCGACCTCGGTCAGCCGTGATTCTTTGAACGACGGGAGATTGCGCTCCATCTCGGCGCGGATGGTCGCCGCCGATTGTAGCGTGAAGGCCACGCCCAAGCGGTCACCGAGGGCGGTGAGCCACTCGAACGCTTGGCGGGCGTCATTGTCGGGGGCAAAACCCGCGACCAGTCGCTGTGCTCTCTTCTTTGCGTTTATCCAGGTGCCGTCCGTCTGCACCCACGAGACGCTGGGCAAGGTCACGTGCGCCGCATCGGCGAGCACCGTGCCGGCGTGGGCAACATGAACGAAGACCTCGAGGCTTGCGGCGGCAGCGGCCAGAGAGGCGATGTCGTCGGTTTCATGACCGAGGCACAGCAACGCTTTGACCGTGCCGTCTTTGATTTGGCCTTCGAGGTCGGAGCGGGTGTTGGTCTTGAGGCCAAGATCCCGGAGCACCAGGGCGACTCCCGCGCGGTTTGGATTCTTGTCGGCAACCCGCAGGAGCTCGTCGGCTTCACCGTCAGCGTGGGCCAACAAGGTGACACCGTCGGCACCGAGAACTTCCTTGGCGAGACGACCGAGTACGTATGCCTCCTCGCAGGTGGCGTGCAACGACAACGCCACGCCCACACCCTGTTTCGACTGGGCGAGTGGCTTGAGCAGACGGCCGGCCTCATCGAGCGCGGCCTTGGGCGAGACCTGTTCGATCTGATTGCCCTTTTTGATCTGTGCTTGGCTCAATCGGCCATCGTTGGCTCGGGTGTACGTCAGGCGGCCTTCGTCGCACAACCAACATTCGTTGACGTTATCGTTTGATCGCGGCAAGAAACGAAAGACCACCCCGGAGCGTTGGTCGACGTTGATATTGCAGCCGCGCGCGCAACCGCCGCAGAGACTGGGGCTACGCTTGAGATTCCACACGCGCTGTTTGAAGCGGAAAACCGACGAGGTCAAGGCACCCACGGGGCAGACGTCGACGGTATTGAGCGAGTACGGATTGTCGAGCTCTTGGCCGGGAAAAATACCAATGTGAGCGTGATCGCCGCGGTTGAACACGCCGAGCTGACGATCCTTGGCAACCTCATCCATGAAACGGATGCAACGGGTGCAGAGGATGCAACGCTCGCCGTTGTAGATAACGTATGGCCCAAATTTTTCGAGCCGCGGCTTGTGTGCCTTCTCCTCCTGCATGCGACTCGAATCGAGCTGAAACTTCATATAATAGTTCTGCAGCTTGCACTCACCCGCCTGATCGCAAATAGGGCAATCGATGGGGTGGTTGATCAGCAAG
>Ga0156400_1045_pt2 | contig 14449 bp, 9 predicted proteins | sample RifOxyA3_FD_108044 | JGI IMG/M metagenome (GOLD analysis project Ga0156400, IMG submission 108044) | Deltaproteobacteria bacterium RIFOXYA12_FULL_58_15
TCGATCTCCCCGCTGCTGACCCACCGCGGGTGCTCGAACAGATGGAGGCTGATCTCGGACTCGATCGGGACAACGCGGTGCTGTGCTCGGCGAAGAAGGGCGAGGGCATTGAGGAAGTGCTCGAAGCCATTGTCACCAAACTGAAGCCTCCTAGGGGTGACACCACCCGTGAGCTGCGGGCATTGATCTTTGACGCCCAATACGACCCGTATCGCGGCGTCATCCTTCTGGTCCGCGTCTTCAGTGGGTCCATGCGGTCGGGGCAGATTGTGCGATTGATGCACAGTGACAAGGAGTATCACATCGAAGACGTTGGTCTGCTCAAGCTCAAGCGAGTCAAGACGAAGGAACTCAGTGTCGGCGATGTCGGCTATGTCATCGCTGGTATCAAGACCGTTCGCGACATCCAAGTGGGCGACACCATTACCGAGGCCGCCAATCCCGCTTCTGAGCCCTTGGCGGGTTACAAAGAAGCGCGGTCGGTGGTGTTCTCCTCCTTGTACCCTATGAGCAGCGACGAATACGCTGAGCTCGCCAAGGCTCTCGAGAAGCTGGCGATCAATGATGCGTCATTGAATTACACCAAAGTGTCGTCCATGGCGCTCGGCTTGGGGTTCCGTTGTGGATTTCTTGGGCTGTTGCACCTCGAGGTGGTGCAGGAGCGGCTAGAGCGTGAGCACGACGTGTCTTTGTTGCTGTCGGCTCCAACTGTTGAATACCAGTTGACGCTCAATGACGGCAGAGTGATTCATGTAGATAATCCGGAGATGTTTCCCGATCCTACAGAGATTCAAGAGACTCGGGAGCCGTACATCAAGTCATCGATCCTCATTCCCGAAAAATATCTCGGTGCGGTGATTGAGTTGTGCAAAGAACATCGCTCGGCACAGGTTGGTTTTGACTACCTCTCCGTTGGCCGTGTCGAGGTCAAAGCTGAGATGCCGTTGGGCGAGGTTCTGTTCGAATTCTACGACAAGCTCAAGACCATCACCCGTGGGTATGGCTCATTTGACTACGAGACCATTGACTCTCGGCCTGCGGACATCGTCAAGGTCGACATTCTCGTCAACAAGGAGAAGGTCGACGCGCTTTGCCAGCTCGTACACCGAGACAAAGCGCGGGAGCGGGCGCTGCACTACTGTGAGAAGCTTGCCAAAACGATTCCACGCCATCAGTTCAAGATCCCCATCCAAGGAGTCATTGGCGGAACCATCATCGCTCGCAGTACCATCAATGCCTTTCGCAAGGACGTCACCGCCAAGTGCTACGGCGGCGATATCACGCGCAAGCGCAAGCTCTTGGAGAAGCAGAAGAAGGGCAAGGCGCGGATGAAGATGGTCGGATCCGTGCAGATCCCGCAGGAAGCCTTCATTTCGGTCCTCAAATCCGACGAAGAGGACTAGGCCCAGAGTCAATGGACGTTATTGGACAAACACACTGGGCGCGGCCAGTGCCAACGGCGGGTTGTTGGACTTCCCCTTTTCGACCTTTGGTTCTGTGCCCTTCTGCTCCCGGCGTTTGAGCCTGACGATCTGAATGTTGGTTGGGCCGAGAGAGCCGACGTCGATTCTCATCTCAGCGTCATCAGCAAAGGTGTTGGTGAACCGCAGATGGTGGACGCCATAGGCGAGTTGTAGCTCGAAACGTCCCATCTGGTTGACCATTCGCGGCACCAACTCATGATCGACGTAGACATCAACCCAGGGCACTGACTTGAATTGGACAACGCGACTTGGGCCGCGTCCTTGAGGCAGAGACTCGATTGGTATCTGGCGCCAGAGCTTGAGCGTGGTATCTGCCAAATCGCCAAAGAGCTGCGGCGGTGGTGGGAGGACGCCGACGCGCCGCCCGACAGTGCGCCAAGAGCGGGTATCGACAATACGAAGGTCGCAGACCACGTCGCCCTCGAGATCAATGAGAGAGCCAACCACCAGAAGTCGTGCTGCGAGGGCCCCGGTTATTTCTGCCAAGCAAGTGACGTCGTCACACCCGACGGCGTCACGGGCGAGCTCATGGCCGACGAGCGCTTCAAGATCATCCATGGAGGTGACGCCGCTCCCTGATGCGCGTTGCAACTCGGCGGCGACGACTTTGCCGGCGATGGTTGCCACGTCCTGACGCAGGCCGATGGCTTCGAACTCGGCGACGAAGATATCAGTTCCCGTTGCCAAGGGAGAGGTCACATTGAGCAACGAGGACAGCAACCACAGGGCGAACGGAGCAACCATTGAGCTGCATCGTGCAAGAACTGGGCCCTATTCAACTTGAGGCAATTACGCCACAGGACGCGACTCATTCTCTTGAGTCTGACATTCATGTCAGGCTTGGTCAGTCATCACTGCCCATTGCGTCGATGATTTGCTGCCACCCCGCAATACGGGTGAAAGAGGTGCCGAGGGTGCGGCGATGACTTCGGCTGACAACACCGGTTAATCGTGTTCTCTCAACAAGCGGCGTATGCTCTCGAGAGCCGCCATGGCCGCCTTACGAGTGCTACCCATATTGCGGGCAGCCCGTCCGATATCGATCTCACCCTCTTCGTCGCAGCGCACTTCGAGCTCAAAAGCGGCGAGCCAACGACGCTGTTGTGGACTCGGTTCTTCACGCAGGCGAGCCACAATTTCGCGGGCCCTTTGTTGACACCGGGCCACTGCCATGAGGCTTTCGGGGTCTTCGCCCATCAACGAATCGTGGGGTGCCCACTTTTTGTCGCCTCTTGCCATTCTTCTATTTTGGCTGCAGAAAACTCTCCTGGCAACGGGATAATTCAGGAAGGTCGCTTCCTTCTTGACTTTGCGACCGCTGTCGGTTCCGTCGCCGACCGTGGTTACCGTGGTCACCGTGGTCGGAAAGAGGTTCCCAAAGTCGTGTTTGAGTGGTATTGCGCCACGACTTGGAACCTGTTGTACCTCCTAGCGACGCCCGCCGGACGAGAACAGCAGCTAAGGTGCGCTATGAGTTTTCCCGCCGACTTGCCCCGCAAGTCAGAAGCATTTTCTGCCCTTGGTGTCCGGGACGATATCCTCTCTGCCCTCGCTGACCTCGGTTTTGAAGAGCCGACGCCAGTGCAACAACGGGTCATACCCGCTTTGCTCGGCGGTGAGGGGGACATTGTGGGTCTCGCCCAAACCGGTACGGGCAAGACAGCCGCCTTTGGCATACCTCTGATTCAGCGCACGAATATCGAGTCGAGGGCAATCCAGGGTCTGGTGTTGTGTCCCACGCGTGAGCTTTGCGTTCAAGTCTGCAAAGACATCGAAGCGCTGGGAAGGCACGTGGCTGGATTGAGGTGCCTGGCCGTGTATGGCGGCGCAAGCATTCAAGATCAAATCCGCGGATTGAAGAGGGGCGTCCATATCGTTGCCGCGACTCCTGGGCGCCTACTCGACATGTTGCAACGTGGGGCGGTCAAGCTCGGTGGGCTGCACACCCTGATTCTCGATGAAGCGGATGAGATGCTCAACATGGGTTTTCGTGACGCCATCGATGCAGTCGTCGAACATGTGCCCGAATCGCGGCAGACTCTGCTCTTCTCTGCAACCATGTCGCGGGAGGTCAAGGCCATAGCCGCGAACTACATGACGGACCCTCAGTCGATTGTTGTCGGCCAGGCCAATTCTGCCGCCGACAACGTCAGCCACGAGTTCTACATGGTGCAAGCGCGAGATCGCTATCTGGCGCTCAAACGTTTGGTCGACGTTCATCCACGAATCTACGGCATCATTTTCTGCCGAACCCGCAACGATACCCAAGAGGTCGCGGACCGGCTGATCCAAGACGGCTACGACGCCGAAGCTCTGCACGGGGATCTGTCCCAGAGCCAGCGAGACTATGTCATGAATAAGTTTCGCAGGCGGAACCTGCAGATGTTGGTTGCCACGGACGTGGCAGCTCGGGGCCTGGACGTCGACGATCTGACCCACGTCATCCATTTCAACCTCCCCGATGATGATGACTTATACACGCACAGGGCCGGGCGCACTGGTCGAGCCGGTCGGACAGGCTGTTCGGTGACAATCATCCATTTGCGTGAGGGCCATCGCATCCGTAACCTCGAGCGCCGCCTGCGCGTCAAGTTCGAGCAGAAGCAGGTACCGTCGGGTCATCAGATCTGCGAACAACAACTGCTCAATTTTGTGCAGACCCTAAGGAACACCACAGTGGATGAATCACTGGTCGAGCCGTATGTGGAGGCGGTGTCGGAACAACTCGCCGATCTCGATCGCGAGACGTTGATGAAGCGTTTCCTTTCTTTCGAACTCAACCGCTTCCTCGCATATTACAAAGATGCTCCGGACATCAACGTGCGGCCGCCCCACACCGGCGACAGCCGCCGCGACGGCCATGATGGAGATGGTCATCGAGGTCGTCGAGGTCGAACGGATTTTGTCTGCCTCAATATCAATGTGGGCAATGACGATGGTATGACGCCGTCGCGATTGATTGGAAGGCTCAACCAGGTCACCGGCAACCGTGACATCACCATCGGCCGTATCTCCATGCGTGCGAATCAAACGATCTTTGAAACCGACGGTCGGTTTCTCAATGAGGTGATAGCCGCGTTCGAAGGTTCCAGTGTCAACGGGAAGCGGGTCACGGTAGGGGAGGGATTCGGCCAGGCAAGTGCTGAGACCAACCCTCGCCAGAGGCCGCAGTCGTCATCCGGCGACCGTCCCAACAGGGTTGCGGGTCCTGCCCAGGGGGAGCGTCCAAGAATTGCTCATCCTCCCAAGGCAGAGGGATTTAAAACAAAGACAAAGCGTGAGAAGGTTCGCAAATCTCTGAGCAGAAAACAGAAGCGTCGCAAGGAGAAGAAACGGGCAGCCAAGGGGTAGGATTGCGCGAGAAAACAACTCGAAGGGATGGATGGACGAGTCAATCAAAGCGAGCCTGTCTGAGTATCTGGCTCATGTGGAACGATTGGAGTCGATCGCTGAGTCCATCGACATTGCCCCCGTGAGTCCGATCGAGTTCCTTGATCTGGAGGAGCGGATACCGCGGGAGCGGGCCCCTCGAGCTCGGATCAGTCTGCCCCTGCATATGGACATCCCCGGCATGGAGGCCACCGTTGAGGTCGAAGCTTGCAATGTCAGCAGTGGCGGCATGTTTTTGCCGCTGTGGCCGCCGCTACCCATCGGTACTCGCTTTGATGTCGAGCTTGCAACCAACGACATAAATTCTCGGGTTCAAGCTACCGTCGAGGTCGTCCGGCACCAGGCGGGATCCCCACCGTTGGGTATGGGCGTGCGGTTTGTGGAGATCCCGCCAGCAGCCGAAGCGTTGGTTGAGCGGCTGTTGGCAGATCAGGAAGCCTTTGGCAACTTCCGCCTTGAGGCGCTCATTGGCCGCGGTGGAATGGCCGAGGTCTATCGGGCCGAGGTGCTGGCGGGAGAACATGCGGGGCAGATGGTTGCCATCAAGAGACTCCTGCCGGAGTTTGTTGGCAGTGAGCTTCATGCCGATCTCTTCGTGAGCGAAGCAGATGTCTCCCGTCAACTCAATCACCGCAACATTGTCCGGGTGTTGGAGATTGGCGTCGTCAAAGACACCTACTACATCGCCATGCAGTATATACGCGGAGTGACCTTGGGCGAGTTTCTCCGGAGATTGAAAAGGACCCAACGGGCCATGCCTCCCAACATCGCCTGTGTCATCGCCCAGGTGGTTGCCGAGGCCCTCGATTACGCGCATCGGGCTTGTGGTGTTGGCGGTACCTGCCTTGGTTTGGTGCACCGGGACATCAACCCGGCCAACGTGCTCCTTTCCCAAGATGGGGAGATCTACCTCAGCGATTTTGGTGTCGCCCACGTTGGTGCTCTGGCACCGGCCTGCGAGGGACAGGTGCTCGCGGGAAAGGCCCCTTATCTTGCACCCGAACAACTCTCGGGAGATCCTGTGTCGCCCGAATCTGACGTCTTTGCTCTGGGTGCCGTTCTCTTTGAGATGCTTACTGGCGAGATTGCTTTTGAGGCCGAAACCGTCTCGGAGATATACAAAAAGGTACGCGCCGCGCGAGTGGTGAGTCCGTCACAGATTCGCAGTGAAGTGCCGGTTGAGCTGGACGAGATTACCCTCAAGGCCCTTCGTCGCCGACGCAGTCGCGACGCTTCGACTTTCTTCGACCTGTTGAACAGCCGTTTCTCCCGTGGCTCCGAGACTCGCTATGAAACCGCAGGAGCCATGGCCAGCGATCTGATCAGCGCCGCAGCTCGCCTGGGTGCCAAACGCGAGCAAACTCGACAATACATTAGGGCAATAGTCAACGAGTGAGGTTGTGGGCTTTGTTGTATGAACGCAGCTTCTGCCGTGCTGCCTTGTCGACCAGAGCGAAGATGCGGTCCCCAACATCGCGCTCACCTGCGGGCTTGTGGCCTTCGAGCCAATGAAATGTTAGTTCGAGCCTTCTACATTCTGCAAAGAACAGTTGGTAGAGATCAGCATTCTGGAGGGGCCGTCCTTTGCGGTTGTGGAATTGTGCTGACTGCAGCCGTTCTTTGCGCTCGAGGAGATTGGGGATGTTGGCGCAGTCGGTGAAGACGTGAGTGGCCGTGCCGTCGGCTAGGCCGCCCAATGCAAGCAATACACCCTGCAACTCCAATCGCGTGTTGTTGGTGTCGGAGAAGAAAGTCAACCGCACAGCATCGATGGTAGGTTCCGCGGCCAGATCGTGACATTCGAGAAAGGCGGCAAAGCCATGACGGTGCTGTGGGTCAAAGCTGCTGTCGCAGAATAGATAGGTCAATGACATGTGGCTTTGTTCAACGAGGGGCTTTCGTGGGGAGGTGAAAGCATGTCATCCTGCTCGGTTCTACGGTTGTTTGGTATTGAATTCTGAGATTTCTCAACAAACGTCTGGAGCAATGTAGCAGGGTGTGAGTATGTTGTCGCTGTGGCACTCATATCAAATCGACTCCCGCATGTTCTGACTCGCTCCGATCTGGCGGAGTTGTTGACACCCACCTATGCCAGGGAGGTTGGCGTCAGCGACGAGTTGGCCCTCGAACGCATGGCGCGCGCCCTGAAGAACTCGGGCATTGCCGACAAACTCTACAACGCCGTATCGGGTGCACTCGTTGCGGTGCGAGGCGAACGCACGGAAGACGCACTCATGGACGGTTTGTCGAAGGCGGTACCCAAGAAACTCCGCAAGGTCAGAGCTGCGCCTGGAACACCGGCACTGACGGCGGTGACCGTGTGGGTCAATGTGGAGATTGGTTTGGCATCGGAGGATCTTCGCGGCACTCTAGAGAGCGGCAAGGGGCGCACGCTCCTCGACCAGGGCTTCCGCGTCTTGGGCGAGTTCTTGGTGAAACAGTTGCTGGGTTAACCCGCCAACTCGCAAACCGCTGCATCAATAACGTTACTGCAAGAGGGCCAGCAGATCTTCGCGGGTGATGCTGCTGGCCGCTGCCGCGTCGCCGATAGCTGTCGCGGCAAGGTCGCGCTTGCGCTGTTGTAAGGCGAGGATGCGTTCTTCAACCGTATCCGCGGCAATGAGGCGGTGAATGAAAACAGGCTTGTCTTGACCAATCCGGTGTGCGCGATCGGCGGCCTGATCTTCGACTGCTGGGTTCCACCACGGGTCGAGGAGGAAGACGTGGTCTGCGGCGGTTAGATTGAGGCCGGTGCCGCCTGCCTTGAGGGACAACAACATCACCGGTGGCCCGTCGGGAGCCTGGAAGGCATCGACGACACCCTGGCGATCTCTGGTCGTGCCGTCCAACCTTACAAAATCCAGGTCTGCTTGGCGCAGGTGTGGCTCGACCCGGTCGAGCAGCGAGGTCCATTGGCTAAAGACCAGTGACTTGTGGCCGCCAAGGTTGGCCTCGTCGAGGGTGTTAAGCAACAGATCGAGCTTGCTTGACGAACGGTTTGCAAGTGCTCCCTGGCCAGGTACCAGAGACGGGTGGCATGCCGCTTGCCGCAGTCGTAGCAACGCTTCGAGAATTGCCAGGGTGTTGGTGCCGCTCGCGAGTGCCGCGACCACTTCAGCGCGGGTGGCGGCCTTGACCGCGTCGTAGACTGCACGCTCGGACTCGTCCAACTCGCAGGTCAGGACCAGCTCGGTACGCGGTGGTAGCTCCAGAGCCACGTCACGTTTGAGGCGGCGAAGTACGAAGGGTCGGATCCGCTCGCGCAGTCGTGCAGCCGCGTCTTGGTCACTGTTTGCGATGGGGCGAACGTACTGTTCTTGAAAATCTGCATGGCTCGACAACAGGCCGGCGTTGATAAACTGAAACTGGCTCCACAGATCATCGAGTCGGTTTTCCACGGGTGTGCCCGTGAGCGCGATACGAAAGTCAGCCTTCAGTCGAAAAGCGGCTCGACTGATCTGGCTTTGCGGGTTCTTGATGGCTTGGGACTCATCGAGCACCACCGTGTCCCAGTGCCTTCCGGCCAATGTGTCCGCGTCGAGGCGCAGGACGGCATAGGTGGTCAGGATGATCTCGGCATCGGTGTCGAGGTTGCGGTTGGGGCCGTGGTAGATGTGGGCAGATAGTTTTGGGCGGAACCGTTGGATCTCGGTCTGCCAGTTGTGCAAGACGCTGCGTGGGGCCACCACGAGAGTCCGGCCGCGGATGGCGCACAGTGCCTGCAGGGTCTTGCCCAATCCCATGTCGTCGGCGAGTAGGCCGCCGAGGTGGGCATCGCGCAGGAAGGACAACCAGTTGACGCCGTCGCGCTGATAGCTTCGCAAGGTCGCGGTCACGTCCCCTGGGGGCGTTGCCATCGGGATACCGGCGAAGTCCCGCACCAGGTTCTCGAGGTGGCGAAAGGTTTGCGGCGTTTCTTGACCTGTCGCTTGGCAGAGGGCAATGACGTCGGCAAAGGCAAAGGCGGGGACAGGTGCCGCTGCGTCGTTGGCGCCGCGGGCAGCCAAGAGGTCCGCGAGTCGCGGTCCAAACCGGTTGAGCCAGTCGTGGGGGAGAGAACCGAAACCGCCCTGCAACAAAGGTGCGTGCTCATCGCCCTGTTGCCAAGCCCGTAGCACCGCACTTGCGGCTGCACGGCGAGTGCCGCCAACGGCAGCTTCGTCGGTGGGGGCGAACCAAACATCTATGCGCCCGTCGTCGTCGGCCCGTAAATGGGGTGCCAATCTCGCTGTAAGATAAAACGCCGCTTCGCCGCCGCCGTCCTTTATCACTCGTATATTGTCGAAATCACGCAAGCGGCCTGCAAAGTTGAGTGCATGGCGACCGGTGAACCGCTTCTCGACGCCAACTTCGAGCTCCAACTCGCGCAACAACAGTTGTCGCAGACGCTCCTCTTCGCGATAGTTGCGGCGAGGCACATCGAACTCGCCGAGGAGGGTCAAACTCTCCCCCACAACCCGAGCGCGCGGTGGCTCTCCGTAAACCAACGACGGAAACACCACCAAGGTTTCTTGTTGCCGAGTGGAATGCAGGTGCAGGCGCACAGGGACGGTGTCGGCGTGGGGCAGTGTGGCGCTGTCGACGATGACGCGGATCTTTTTTTCGAGGTCAGGCAACAAGCCCGCGACCAAATCATTTGCTTGGTGCCGAGGAATTACCTTGCCACGGCGGAGCTCGTGAAAGAGTCGCTCATTGATGCCGTGCGGACAGACCGGCGACAACTCTGAACCCTTGCGCAGCACGCCATTGCGGAAAATTTCATCGACCACGGAATCCTGTTCGAGTCGCAAACGAAATCCTTCGGCGCAGTCCTCGACGTGCAGACACAATCCGCTGCTTGGTTCGCCGATCTGTGCGGCCTTGCCGTTGTACGTCAGATCGGGGGCGTCGATGAGGGCTTCGAAGAGGCTGGGGATCTGCGGCGTCGGGATGCCACCACCGGTGAATCCTGCGCAGGCCTTGTCGATGGCGAGGTCCTGGCGGTTGGTGACGAAGCTTGTACCTTCGTGGCCTTTTGCCGCGACCGTGAGGGAGGTGTAGAGCGTTGTCTCTTTTCTGCCTGTGACAATCACCCGCCGAAGGTGCAACTCGTCGCCATCGCGATCGAGGCGATAGCCGAGTCTCCCGGATGATGCTGGTGAAACGGCGTTGGTTAGATTGCTGGCCTGGTCGTGAACACCCTCGGCGTCTGCACTTGTCGCTGACGACGGGTCTCCCTGTTTTCGGGCTTGGTGTACGGCAATGACCGCGGCGGCGACGTGCTCGCAGGCGTCTTCGCCGCTCTCGCATTCACATTGCCAATCTTCGTCCTCGGGATAGAGCAACACCGCCCGGGCGACGAGACTGCCCTTGGTCGTGATTCTCACCTCGATGCTGTGGCCATCGCTGCGACTGGGGACGACTCCGCCACCGCGTGCCAGCAGCACCCCCTTGGACCAGGTGGCTGGCGAGCAGGCCTCGCGGATGGCGCGAAACAGTTCCTCCATCTGCGCCCAATAGCTCAGTCAAACGAATTCAGCAAACCGAGCAGGCTTGGCTGAAGTTCGAGCTTGTTCGGTGTTGTGAGGCGGCGCGAGTTATTGAATGTTGCTGCCCTTGGCCGGGCAGGCGATGCGCTTAACCTTGGGTTTGCCGTCGTAGCGTTTGCCGATCACCAAGAGCAGCACGTGGTCGCCCGGAGTGGGCTCGAAGTCACAACCGTCGTAGTCGAAGACCACGTCGCCGAGTTGGGCATGGGTGACATAGCCGAAGCCTTGTTCTTTGGACCACGACTTGATGACGCCCCTGGGATCGGTGACGCCAAAGCCACCCTCGTCGACGACTGTGGCCTTTGCACCGTTGGCGGAAGCATAGGGGTCGCTGCCTGTGGGAGCGTCGCCGGGCACTGCTGGGTTTGCCTGTGCCGCTCTTGGTTCGGCGATGGGCGTTTGCGCGACAAAGGGGTGAGCCATCTCAGCCCAGATCTTCAAGCTTTCGACTGCTGCCCACCAAGATGTGAGGTTGGTCTCGGCGGTAGCGGCGTCCGCTCCCGGCTGTTCAACTCGAACGGCTGCGCCTTCGGGGACCGCGTCAATGTGAAAGGCGATCTCAACGCCACCGATGGTGAGAGCAACCACGCGATTGGGTTCGAGTTGGCTCAGATGGGCGCTGAGGACGGTGCCTTGCCCGAGCCCGTCGTTGCCGTCGCCCCAGCCCCCAACCCACACGCCGCCAACTCGGGCGTCGGTCACAACTGTGCAACCCCACCACGCCTGAAGATCTCCTGGGTTCAAGAACGCTCGGTAAACGTGTTGCGGCTCACTGGCTATGACGATGGGGACGGGCATATCGGTCTCATTCCTTGGTGGATTGGGGCGACCCTCAGAATAGATCGGACTGGAATTATATTCCATTAATGTGCGGGCTTCGATCAAACCTTGATTTGTTTGCCCTATTTATTAGACTGGCGCATGATCGATACGTCCCAGATAGCCGCGATTTGCGACCCCATTTTTTCCAAGTTGAAACGCCAGTGGGAGTTCGACGGTCGGTTCGGTGCGGCCTTGCTGGTGTACGCCGCCGCCGAGGAGGAGGTAGTCGGCGGGGTGCTCGGTGCCACCTTGGCGCACTCGTGGACCAGCAAGACCTTGAGTTCGGCGCCCGGTGGGATGCAAACGCTCGCCAATCAAGTTGGGGGATTGGATACGGGGCAGCGTTTCTGCCACTCCGACCCTGATGCTTCTGTCGTGGTCTTCGCGACGGTTTGGCCGTGGGGCGGAGGTGCCAAGATTTCGCTGCGTGTTGGTTGCTGGGGAGCGGATCTGAGCTCGGAGGATCTCGGCATGGCCCAGGCAAAGCTGAAGAGTTGTTTTGGTTTGTCGTGAGCTCTGGGTTGTTTTCGACGCGACGTGAGTCCTCAGCCCGAAACTTCTCCGCTCGATGTTGTTGCCGCCTCTAGCTCACGGACGCTGACTCGGCGACGATCCCTGAGGCGTTCGAGTCTTTCCTGGGCCTGAGTATAGTCCGCGAGCACTTGGTCTCCTTCGACAGTGCAAAAGAAGCCTGCGTCCCCGAGCAGGTCGCTGCGGACTTTTTGCTCGGACTCCATCGCGGCGATATCGGCGTCGAGTTTTTCGACTCTTTCCCGTAGCGGCCGCAAACGCCGCAGAAGCGCTCGATGTTGGTTCTCCCGTTCAAGCGCCTGGCGTTGTCTTAACTGGTTTTCCTCCCGGGCCTTGGCTTGGCGCTCTTGTGCCTGCACGCGCCTTTGGGCTTTGTCGTTCCTGTGTTTGTGGGACGTCCTGGTTGCGTTGGTGACGGAGTTGTTGTTGTCGAGGTCGCTCTGGGCCGAGGCCAGATACTCATCGAGTGATCCCGGATAGGTTGAGATATCGCCGTCGGCCACGTTCCATATGCGAGTCGCCAGACGTCGGGTGAATGCTCTGTTGTGACTGACAAACACCAAGGTGCCGTCGAAGGTGGTGAGGGCGTCCGCCAGGCGCTCACTCGAGGCCAAATCCAGGTGATTGGTCGGCTCATCCATCAACAGCAGGTTGTGGGGTGACAAGAACAGGCGAGCCAACGCGACCCGTGCTCGCTCGCCGCCAGATAGTACAGCGACCCGCTTCTTCACGTCGTCACCGCGAAACAACAGCGAGCCGAGGAGAGTGCGCACATTGCTCGACGACTCCCCGGCGATCTGTGTGACCGACTGCAGAACTGTCAACTCTGGATCGAGGATGTCGGTGTGATGCTGAGCGTAGTAACCGGCATTGACGTGGGCACCAAAGGACAGCTTGCCAGAGTCACGCTCGAGCTCCCCAGCGAGTATCTTGAGCAGTGTGGTCTTGCCTGCGCCGTTGACGCCGATAACACCAATCTTCTCGCCCCCGGTCGCGCTGAGGTTGATGTTGCGGAGCACCGAGTGTGATCCGTATGACTTGCTCAACCCCTCGACCCGCAAGACCTCCTTGGCGGTGCGACTGGTTGGAGGGAAGGTGAACCTTGCAACGTCGTGGTCGTCGTGGACGTGTACCTCCTCCATCTTGTCGAGCGCTTTGATGCGACTCTGCACGGCCCGAGCCTTATTTGCCTGGGCGCGAAAGCGATTGATGAACTCCTGCGCTTTTTCGCGCTCACGCTGCAGGTTCTTGGCACGGTTGCTGAGAAGGACCCGTTCCTCGGCGCGGGCGTGGAGGTACTTGTCGTAGTTTCCGGTGTAGGCACGGACGCCCTCGGGTTCGAAGCTCCATATCCTGTTGACCTGCTCGTTGAGGAACTCGCGGTCGTGGGAAATCAAGATGAACGCACGCCCGTAGTTTTTGAGAAAGCCGCTGAGCCACCCAACCGAGGACATATCCAAATGATTGGTGGGCTCGTCCATCAGCAGCAGATCGGGTCGCATGAACAGCAGGGCACCCAACAGAGCGCGCATGCACCAGCCACCGCTCAGCTCGCCGAGGTCGCGGTCGCGCTCGTCTGGAGAGAAACCCAGTCCGGCGAGAATTCGCATGGCCATGTGGTCGCCGTACTCGGCTTCGAGATGGTCCAAACGTCCGTGGAGATCGACAAGCTCGGAGGAGATCGCCAATGAAAGTGATTCTGCTGATTCGCCCGTTGAATCGCCGGCTGCTCCGGCTTCTCCCTCGCTGAGGTTCCCAGCCTGCCGTTCCAACTGCTCGATTCGTGCCTCCAGCTCGGATCGACCTGGCACCGTTTCACGTACAAATTGCAGCAGGCTCCGGCCCCCAGTGAGGACAATCTCCTGCGGTAAGTAACCGATGCGCAGGTTTCGTTGTCTATCCAAACGCCCACCATCGAGTTTCAGCTGACCTGCCAGCAGCCGCAGCATTGACGTCTTGCCCGAACCGTTGGGTCCAATCAGGCCGATGCGATCACCTTCGGTGAGCCCCAAGGAGAGGTTGGCAAACAGCTTTTTGCCGCCGAGTACCAGTGTCGCTTCATCTAGACTGAAAAGTGTCACGGTAGGGCCTATAACCGATTTTCCTCCTGTGGTCTCGAAACATGGAAAATCGACCGGCCCAATATTCACATTCTTTTTTGACGGGACAACAGAGCGCCCTGGCATGGGAAGACCTATGTTGTGTCGCATGTCTACGCAAACGTTGCTCAAGTTTTCTGGTGTGCCGAACACAATCGCGAAGTCGGGACCTGCGGACGCCCAGACGGGACCTGCGGACACCAAGTCGGGATCGGCCCACACGACGTCCGTGATGTCAGGCAGCGACAAGATGGTGAAGGTCGTCATTGACCAACCAGGAAGCTATGACCGCCTCGACGTCAAAACCTTTGACATGCCCGATCCCGGTGCCCGCGAGGTCCTGATAGAAGTCCGTGCCTGCGGAGTCAATTACGCGGACGTCATTGTGCGCATGGGGCTGTACAAGTCGGCGAAGGAATTTGTTGGTTGGCCTATCACGCCAGGGTTCGAGGTCGCAGGCGTGGTTGCAGGTTTGGGTGCGGAGGTTGACGACTTGGAGATCGGCGATGAGGTTGTCGGGCTGACTCTTTTTGGTGGTTATTCGAGTCATGTGGTTACCGGCCGGCCCTATGTTTACCGCAAACCCGCCGGTTTG
>Ga0156400_1086_pt2 | contig 14426 bp, 10 predicted proteins | sample RifOxyA3_FD_108044 | JGI IMG/M metagenome (GOLD analysis project Ga0156400, IMG submission 108044) | Deltaproteobacteria bacterium RIFOXYA12_FULL_58_15
CGATTACCGTTGCGGGCAGTCCCGGCGAGACGGCAACCATCGCGACACTGCGGGTGGTGACAGTTGTCGGTGAAGTTGTTTTGGACCGCCTGTTTGAGCTGAGACCTGAGGATTGTCCGAGCGCTGTGGATCTTTTCGCCACCGTCCTCGAACAGTTCTTGCGCGAGTTCCCACGGGAAGGATGGGGAGAGGATCCCCAACCCCAGCCCGTGCCAGAGCGCATCATCGTCACCCAAGATGTAACCGAGTTCGCCGGACGTTTCTTTGTGGCAGCGGACACGCGATGGCAACCCACGAGTGGCGATCTGGAGCTGGGTGCTACGCTCGATGTGGGTTCAGATCGCCATCGCCTAACCGCCAGTGCCGCCTTTCGAGTGGGCTATCCCCACAAGCTCGGCGGCGGACAGTACATCGAAAACCTGGCGTTGCTCGGTGTTGGGTGGCGGTACGCATCCCAGAATTGGCTCACCCAAATCGAGGTGCGTACAGGGGGGCTCGTGGTGTCGGGTTTCGGGTATGCGATCAATCACCACACCTGGCTTCTCTGGCTCGAGGCTCAAGGCGCCATTATGTGGCACTGGCATGGCGTCCTCATGGGTCCACAGGTCGGCGTTTCGCCATTGCAGCACCGAGTTGTGACAGTGGACGGAGACGTATCCGCGATCCCCAGGGTGCGGATCGGGGTGGTGGTGGCGATACCCTTTTGGAGCCAGAAAATGTGAAGGATGTCGCCACTGCTGGGGAACAATCAAACAGTGGCAGTTTCAGCAGCATTGGGCGTGACGATGGCCGAAGAGCTCGACGTGGGCGCGCTATACCGAGAGCACGGCGAGTTCATTGCCCGCGTCATCGAACGGCTCACGGGCCCTGGCCCCCATGTCGACGATCTACTTCAGGAAAGCTTCGTGGCGGCGTTCAAGAGCAGAAACCGTTACGATGAGAGTCGCGCATCTGCAACCACTTGGCTCTACTCAATCGCCGCAAACATCTCCAAACGGTACCAGCGTGGACGTTGGCGGCTCGGTCGTCTGCGCGAGAAGCTCATGGAGACCGATTTGCCTGTCGACCCGGACCGCCCCGATGATGAGTTGGAACGGGAAGAGAACATTGCTCTCGTCCACGATGTTCTCAAGGAGCTCCCATTCAAGCAGCGCGAGGTATTTGCGCTTTACGAGCTCGAGGGCATCGACGGCCAAAGCATTGCGGAGATTGCAGACATTCCCGAGGGCACGGTCTGGACGCGTCTGCACCACGCCCGCAAGACCTTCACAAAACTGATGCGGCACAAGATGGCCAAGGAGGGATTGTCATGAAACCAGAGGCGAACCCTCTTCGTTTGATCGATACTCCCGAGTTCGGTCCCGTTCTCCAAGAAGTTGCCGCCCGACGATGGGCACCCGAGCGTCTGGCCAGAAGCGCCGATGCCATTGAGACGAAAGTCGCGAGCCTGGCAGTGGGCAGTGCTGTTGCGACGGGCTCATTGTCCGCGCTCACGACGGGCAGTGCGGCAAAACTCGGCCTTGCCATTGTGGCGGGGCTCTCAGTCGCTTCCGGGGTGCTGTTGTGGAAGCCCAACGATGGGGCCGAACCCACTGCGAACAATCAATTTGAAGAGTTCCGTATGCAAGACATCCAAGAAGGCGAATGGATAGCCCTTCCTCGGCCAAGCACAGAACCGGGCGAACTTGGGGAACCGCGGCAAGCTCGGAACCATTCGATGCGACTCGAAGAACCAATTCCGCCCGTCCCCCACAGCGATCTGCCACGACAGCTTGAGCTGTTTGATGACGCAAGGGAGGCCGCAAACGCTGGGGACTTCGATACGGCCCTCAATCGCTTGACAACGTTGTCAGATACTTTTCCGCAAAGTCCCATTCAGGTTGAGGTGCTGCTTGCCAGGGCCGAATATATGGTTAAGGCGGGACGGGACGAGGAGGCGATTCGATTCCTTGAGGCGGTGATCGAGGACCCTGCGCTTGCCAGCAAAAAAGCTCAACTGTTCCGATTGGTTGCAGACGCTTGGCTGCGTCGGGGGCAGTGCGATCGGGCCGTGCCCGCGTACCAGCGTGCCCTCGGACTCGGTTTGCTGGATGAAGACTCAATCAATGCTCGAGCTGGCCTAAAAAAATGTGCCGCTCAGCCATAATTATTGAAGGTCGTCGTCTCATGGGGGGAACAATCGGCGAGACCCATAGTGAAGGTCGTCGGCGAGACCAATAGCATGGAGGGTGTGAGATGAATAGATCCTTGTCTCTTGTGGCGTTCCTTGGTGTCATCGCGTTCCAGAACGGTTGCGGCGACGCCCTCGTTGGCAATGACAAGACCTGCAACGCCGTTTCGCACTGCCATCTCGTCAATGGTGTCCCGGCGTGTGACACCGGCTACGTGTGGAAAGATCCAAAGGACCCAAACAACCTCAACTGTGTGCCAGTCAATTCAACAACCTTGGCCCCGGTTATCGCCTCCTTTGCGGCGACGCCCTCTGCAGCGGCCACGGGTGTGGCCACCGCGGTAACGTGGAGCTGGACCTACGGCAACACGCCTACGCCTACGCCTACCTGCGCTATCGACAACGGTGTTGGCAATGTGACGAGTGGGGCAACGACGGACATCACATTGACCACAGACACGGTCTTCACCCTTACGTGCACAAACAGCGCCGGCAGTGACACGGCGGAAACGACGGTGACCGTCGTTGCTGCACCGGTGGCACCGATCATCGCCTCCTTCGTGGCGACGCCCTCTGCAGCGGCCACGGGCGTGGCGACCGCGGTGACGTGGAGCTGGACCTACGCCAACACGCCCACGCCCACCCCTACGTGCAACATTGACAACGGCATCGGCAATGCTACGAGCGGTGCGGCGACGGACATCACGCTGACCACAGACACGACCTTCACCCTTACCTGCGCGAACAGCGCCGGTAGCGACACGGCGGAAACGACGGTGAGTGTCGTTGCTGCGCCCGTGGCACCGGTGATTGCGACTTTCACGGCGACACCGTCGGCGGTGACCACTTCCGTGGCAACCGCGGTGACCTGGAGGTGGACCTACGCCAACACACCGACCCCCGCACCTACCTGCGCTATCAACAACGGCGTTGGCAATGTGACGAGCGGCGCGGCGACGAACATCACGTTGACGACAGGCACGACCTTCACCCTCTCCTGCGCCAACAGCGCTGGAAGCAACACCGCCCAGACGACGGTTAGCGTGGTTTCTTCGTCGGTGGCGCCGGTCATCGCTACCTTCACGGCGACACCGTCCGCCGTGGTCAACAGTCAACTGACTACCGTAATTTGGAACTGGACCTACGCCAACAGTCCGACGCCCACGCCAGCGTGCGCGATTAGCTATGTTACGGGGGCCGTGACGAATGGTGCCACATCGAATATCGCATTGATGGCGGACGAGACCTTTACCCTCACATGCACAAACACCGCCGGGAGCGACACGGCGCAGACGACGATTGTAGTCGTCTCTGCTCCAGTGGCACCGATCGTCGCTACCTTCACGGCGAGCCCGACGACGGTGACCACTGGCGTACCGACCGCGGTGACATGGGCTTGGACCTACGCCAACACGCCCACTCCGGCCCCGACATGTGTGGTCGCCCCGGGTGTGGGCACACTCACGAACGGCACTGTGACCAACATCACACTGACCACAAACGCTACCTTCACCATCACCTGCATCAACAGCGCCGGCAGCGATACAGAGCAGACTATCGTGGAGACTGTCGCTGCGCCTGTGGCACCGGTCATCGCCGGGTTCAGTGTGGCACCGTCGTCGGTGACGATTGGGGTGGCGACGCCGGTCACCTGGGTCTGGACGTACGCTTACACTCCCACCCCCACGCCCACGTGCACCATTGACAATGGTGTTGGCACGGTAACCAGCGGCACCACGACCAACATCACCTTGATTGAGGACACGACTTTTCTCCTGATTTGCACCAACATCGCCGGCAGCAGTAGCGGCTGGGAGGTGACAGTGGGGGTCGTCGCGGCACCGGTTGCGCCGATCATCGGCACGTTTGCGGTGACGCCGTCGGCGGTGACCATGGGTGTTGCGACCAACCTGACGTGGACCTGGACCTACACCAACAGTCCCTCACCCGCACCTGTGTGCACTATCAACAACGGTGTTGGCACCGTGACGAGTGGTGCCGTGACCAACATGACATTGGCAACAGACACGGATTTCACCCTCACCTGCACGAACAGCGCCGGCAATGATACTGCGCAGGCCATGGTGAGCGCAGTTTGCGAAGAGGGTGCCACGCGACGTGGCTCAACTTCCTGTGGTCCAACCGGAGCGGTGTTTGAGCAAGAGTGCATCGGTGGAGCGTGGGAAGACACCGCCAACTGCATCGTCATGCCGGTGGTGACAGTGGGTCGGTCCAACACTTGTGTGGTTTACGCCGGTCAGGCTCGTTGCTGGGGTTACAACGACTATGCGCAGTTGGGTGACGGAACTCGGGAGTCCAGACACGCACCTGTCCTAAGCAACATCGACGGTTATGTTCAGCGCATGTCCCCGGGCTTTGGGGCTTTTTGTGCGGCCCTCGATGATGGCACTTTGCAATGTGTGGGCCGCAACGCTGAGGGGCAGTTAGCGCTCGGTGATACGGTGCCTCGTGATTACCTTTCCGTGGTGCCCGGACTGGGCGTTCAGGCGGCCGCCGGTTCAGAACACACCTGCGCTATTGATGCCGCCGGCGACGTTTGGTGTTGGGGGCAAAACGACGACGGGCAACTCGGCAGTGGCACAACCCCGAGTCTCGTTCCCAAAAAGGTGACTGGCATCACCGGCGCAATCGAGGTCGGTTCTGATTACGATGACACCTGCGCGCTCCTTGCGGGCGGTGTGGTCAAGTGCTGGGGCTGGCTTGCGGGGGGCACAAAGAACACGGTGATCGCGGCCAACGCGGTCACGATGGATGTGGGTGATTACAAGGTTTGTGCAGTTATGACCAACGGGGACGTGCAGTGCACGGGCTTTGGCACCAGCTCCACGCCGGTGTCGATGGGGTTCACGAGCGCGGTCGATGTCGCAGTTGGCTCAGGCCACGTCTGCGCGGTGCTCGCAAACGGGGAAGTTTGGTGTTGGGGGGATGATCTCTGGTACCAATTTGGCACGGGCCCCGGCAATCAATCGAGCGACCAGCCGGTCAAGAACAACATCATGGGTGCGGTCTCTATCTCCGCAACCTCTGTGAACACCTGCGTTGTGCTCGACGACCTGAGGGTCATGTGTTGGGGGCGTGACAGCTTCTTGGGCGATGGCGACCCCGCAAGCGTTGGTAGTGACGTGCCGGTGGAGGTGCTCTTTTGTGACTCAGGTTTCAACGATGTCACCTGCTTCGACCCTGAGACCTGCACGACGAATGACACCCGCGCGGGCGAGACGCCATGCGGCACCAATGACCGGGGCGTCATGGAGCAAATCTGCACTGCCAATCAATGGGCCGATACCGCCACCTGCATCGAGCCCGCTGCGCTCAACCAAATTACCGCGGAGTGGGGCCATTCTTGCGCCATTCGCAGGGTCGGAGAGACTCAGTGCTGGGGCAACGACGAGTACGGGCAGCTCGGCCTGAGAAACGTTGGCGTTCTGGAGGTGCCTGGCGATGTTTGGGGGCCGCCCTCCTTCATAGAGATTTCTGCTGGCCAGGACCACACCTGCGGTCGGACCCGGGGCGGTGATGTCTACTGTTGGGGAAGCAATTATTACGGTCAACTCGGCAGTGACCTCGATGCCGGCATTGATTGGGATCGGCCCCAACCTGTGCCGGGCATCAGCAACGCGGTGCAGATTAGCGCTGGCCAGCAGCATACCTGTGCGGTTTTGACCTCGGGCAGCATCAAGTGTTGGGGGTCCCAGAGATATTGCCAAACGGGTTTCTATTCCTCTGACGACTTCCCGGGCCTCGTGCCGAACATCACCAGCGCGGTCGAAGTCGCGGCGGGCATCGAGCACACCTGTGCGCTCTTGTCCGGCGGCACGGTCAAGTGTTGGGGCATGGGTGACTCGGGGCAACTCGGCGACGACGAGTTTCAAACAGACGTTACGGGCTATGGCGAATGTACGCCACAGACAGTGCGCAACATCACCGACGCCATCGCCATTGGCGCTGGCGGCTCGCACTCCTGTGCGGTGCTCGAGACCGAGGGCCGGGTGCAGTGCTGGGGCGAAAACTACAGTGGTCAGCTCGGTGACGGTGGTCCCGACGACAGCGCCATTCCAATCAATGCCTGGGGTATGACCTTGGCGGTGCGGGTTTGGGGCGGCTACGACCATACCTGCGCCTTGATGGATGATGACACCGTGAAGTGCTGGGGAGATAACACTTACGGGCAGCTCGGCAAAGGGGACACGGACCCGCGGGTGCGTCCTGTTATTGTCGACAATCTCTCCGGAGTGTTGGATGTCGCAACCGGCGGGATACACAACTGTGCGATGATGTTCTCTGGGGATGTGAAGTGCTGGGGAGACAATGAATTCGGCAAGCTTGGGGACGGTACCTTCATCTTGCGCTCGACTGCCACACCGGTTTGGTCGGAACCCTGAGGAAACCGTAACCTCGAGAAGTATCACGCCGCCCTCCGCATCTCCTCCAAAATCGCAGTTCGATAATCGTCCGAGAGGGGACCAATTTGTTCGACCATAGATATTTGTTCATTATTCTTGCCAAATATTGGTTTATTGGTCAGAATATTAACCATTATGGCACGAAAAACAACAGTACAACTTCCCGCCTTGAGACGTCTCCTGAAAGAACTGGGAGAAAACATGAAGCTGGCTCGTTTGCGTCGAAAGCTTTCGGCTCAACTTGTGGCCGAGAGAGCGGGCATGTCCCGAACGACGTTACGTGCGATTGAAAACGGTGAAGCCGGGGTGACCCTTGGGGCATACGCTAATGTGCTCATGTGCCTGGGCCTTGAAAATGACCTCGCACGCATTGGCCGCGATGACGAACTGGGTCGAAAGATTCAGGACGCCGGACTCTCAACCAAAGCGCGGGCTGTGCAAAAGGTACCGCTATGAGCAAGAGCGCTCAGCTTAGCATTGAGGTTTGGGCAGATTGGGCAACACTTGGTGGCCCCACTTTTATGGGAACGCTTTTCGCAACGCCAGCGCGAGGCAAAGAGATCTATTCTTTTGAGTATGATCAAAACTGGATCAAGGGCCCAGATGCGCAGACTCTCGATCCTTCGTTGACTCTTTTCGAAGGACCTCAGTACGCTCCGGCCGGTCAGGACAACTTCGGAATTTTTTTGGATTCCTGTCCAGATCGTTGGGGGCGTATGTTGATGCAACGTCGTGAGGCTCAACTGGCGCGTGAGGAAAACCGTCGAGAACGCAAGCTGCTTGAATCGGACTATCTTCTTGGTGTTCACGACAGCCATCGCATGGGCGGGTTAAGATATCGAACATCAAAAAATGGCCCTTTTCTCAACGACAATCAGTATCTCGCTTCACCGCCTTGGACCTCACTTAGGGAACTTGAACAAGTTAGTCTCAATCTGGAACGTGACGACGCTTCCGATGATCCCAACTATTCGAATTGGCTTAAAATGCTGATAGTTCCAGGCAGCTCTCTTGGTGGAGCGAGGCCCAAAGCCAGTGTGCTTGATGACAAGGGAGCTTTGTGGATCGCCAAGTTTCCGAGCCGCCGAGATGATGATGATGTTGGAGCGTGGGAGGAAGTTGCGCATGCGCTTGCTAGGCGCGCGGGCGTACAGGTCCCTGCCACTTCAACCCGCACATTTGCCCGCAAGCATCATACCTTTTTGTCCAAGCGCTTTGATCGTACCAACGACGGCAAGAGACTGCATTTCGCATCAGCGATGACGCTTTTGCAGCGCAGCGACGGCGACGATGCCGCCTCAGGCGTCAGTTATCTGGAGTTGGCCGAGTTACTCATAAGATCAGGATCACAGACAGATCAAGATTTGGAAGAGCTCTGGAGACGTATCGTATTCTTTATCAGCATTTCCAATACCGACGACCATCTCCGTAACCATGGTTTCCTTCTCGAATCAGAAGGTTGGACCCTTGCCCCAGCCTACGATATCAATCCCACAGCTCACAGCGCCGGACTGGGGCTCAACATTTCCGAAACCGACAACTCACAGAATCTGGAACTCGCGCTTGAAGTGGCTCACTACTTTAGGGTGAGCCATTCCCGCGCGGAAGAGATTGTCAGCCATGTTGTCAAGGTAGTTCGCGGCTGGCCGCAAGTCGCAAAGGGCTGTGGAATTCCCAAAAGCGAGCAAAATCGTATGGAATCAGCTTTCGACTGTGCTCGACATTGATTTCCCTCTGTTTGTCGTCAACCCGTTCGGCACCATGGAGACCGCGTCGTGGCTCTTCTCGACACACCCCGCGACGGCCGAGCGAGTGCGCCGCCTCCGCGAAATCTCCCGAGAAAGCTATCGCGGCACCATCAGGGGCGATCGTGCACTTTCGCCTGGATACCGGTAGGTCACACAAGGGCGGGTCACGAGCAGAGGCTCGCGGGAGGTCGATGACGTTCATGGGCGACTCCTTTCGACGACCCCGGGGGCCCGCTGGCCGGGTGTTGACAGAAAGTCCTTGTTACGATTGCGGTGCTTCTTGCCGTCCTCGGTCTCCACGGTCTCCACGGCACCGATGTAGTGTTGGTCGAGCCGACGTGCTATCTGCACATGCATGCATTCACAGCTAGAGCCTTCGGCGTCCGCTACAAGCACGTTCTGGCCATCAAGTCGTCGTTGGCTCCAGGTGGGAGTCTTTGCCACACTGTTCATCACAGCCGCCTGCACTGTGACTCACACCCCTGGGAGGCGCGATCCGTTTGTCGGACTCGGGCGCCCAGCACCGTCAAGCTTCAAGACGCTGAAGGTCGCGCTGGCGTTCTCGGAGAATACCAAGCAGTTGCTTGAGCTGTTGCGCAAGAACCAAGCGCTCGCGATGGAGCACGGTGTTACTCCGGACCCCGAGGCGGCCGGCAGCATCGGCTTGGCGCGTGTGCAATGACCAGTATGTCCAGCCACAGGCTGTTCAAACGCAATTCACAGATCGAGAATCACATCTGGTTTGAGAATTCTTCCCCATCGCCTGAACCCCTTAATTCCTAAACCCGACCAGTGCTTTTTGGCCTCGGCCTCAGACAGGGGTTCGAGCAAGGCACTCTTCTTCACCATCCTTTTGAAAGCATCGTCCAGTGGGATCGCACCATCATAGGGCTCGTCGATTGACTCCGCGCCGAACTTGGCGCCGGCTCCCGCATAGAGCATGTCAAAACGCAACTTATTGTTTGAGTGTGACAACGGCGTTTCCATAAAAGCGCGAGAGGGAACTCGTCCAACAGTGCCGACTTTCATTTGATAGCCAATATTGGCTATGCAAGCGGCGTATTTCCCCGCTTGCTTGCTGCCCGTTTTGATCGCCTGTTCGCGCGCCAAAAATCCGGCCATCCAGAAATGATATGGTTTGCCCGTATCAAATGTCTTTTTGACGTTGGGCGGGAGTGAGTATTGCAGCCCTCGGTTAGCCAGCCGCCCGTCCAAGACATTCATGCCCAATGCCAACGTTTGCAGAGCAACACCGAATTCAGTAGCCGATTCCCCCGCAAGTCCTACCAACATGCCTCCGGTGGCAGTTCCCCCAATGGCAAACAGTCCGAGTATGTCCCATGTCTTGTCGTATGCAGAGGCCTCGCTTTCACCCACGTCCAGAAACGATTGACGCAGATCCTCAAAAACATGAGCGCCTTGTTTCGGACCGTTTTCGAGGTGGTCAATGACCTTCCTTGCTGCCCTGTTCAGCCCTTTGTAGTAAACGACGTTCGAGAAGACCTTTCGAATCAAGTCCGGCCTCGTGAAATTGCCGTTCATTCCGATCTTCGGATACTCCTTGAGGCTCGCCGGATTCATCTTGTCCAAGATATCCAACAAAGCGCGAGAGCATTTGTGCGCATGCCAAGGACAATACAGGGCGCTCACAGCAAAAGCCTGGGCACGCGCCGATTCTATTTGACTGTCATAGTTGCCCGCCATCTCGCGTTGTCGTTGGGTCTTGCCATCGTTACTTGGTCTGATCTCGTTCAATCGATTGTCTGCGAGACGGAACAGTTCCCCAACGCTCTCTGCAGTGTAGTGGTGCTCTGCCGCTTCAAGATGGGCTCGGTAGGTGTCATTGCTGTCTAGGTGTTTGTTCAATCCACAGAAATTTTTCGGCCGATAAAGGGCATATTCTCGAACGGACACATATGGCGCCATCGAGCATTGCCACGGAGGTTGCTGGGAGCGACAACTCAGTACTTCAGACGTCTTCCCGTGCCGAACCATGGTGGCGAATGCTTCATGGTTCAATTGGAAATAGCGTTCGCCATAATTGTCTGCCCACACGAGAAATGAGAGCTTCTTCAAATCGATATTGTCGATGTTCTCTCTGATGAATTCATCAGGAATGCCTGTCTTTGACAAGACGACGGAGCAATCCTCGTTTGACTCAACAACGGCCCCAAAGTTAGTCTTCGAATCGTCAACCACAGCACAGGACTCATTTCGCCGTTCCGAGTTTGTGTTCGGGGCCTTGGGATCTAAGAGCATGTCACGCAAAGCGGCTGCCTCAGCATTGGAAACAAACAACTCTGACTTGCCTTCACTTGCTGTCGTTTCAGCGTTTTGGCCAGGAGGTATTGTCGATCGTTGGTCGCGCTCACAATTCAAAGATGAGACTTGGTTGAATTGGCTGTTTTGAGTAGTCGAGGCGACATCCTCAGGGGGCGCGGTCGACAATTCTTTGGCCCGTTTGTACAGTTCGAGCAGCGACAGCTTCTCGCCGACGACATCGACGTAGGAAGAATGGAGGATACGTACTATCCACTCGGCACTTGTTGCGTTTCCAAGGTCCCGTCCCCGAAACCCGCCGGATTCGAAGGCCTCAATAATTTCGACAGTCGGCGTCTCGAATGCGGTCTCTCCCAAAATGTTGGGCAAGTCGTCGACGGCTTGCCCGAAATCCCAAAGCAATTCGGCTTGGGAACGATTCTGTTTGAAACCAACATTCGCCATCTTGACGTCCGTCCATGCCATCGTGAGGCATCCACACCGGGTGCGGACCACCTACGAGGTTCTCATGTTATCACCGGGTGTGATCAACGACAACGACTCTTACGTTCGTAGCGTACGTAGTCGGCGACAGCGTGACGTTGTGGCGGGTGAACCGTCGCTTCACCTGCCTTTCATCGGGCGCTCCCGCGGATGAAATGGCGCTCTTTGTCGCGTTACGTGAGTCAACCCCTGATGCCCTGACGCGGATTCATTTGAGTCAGAGCCCGGCAAGCTACTCGAGATCTGTGTCGATGCCGAGCATCGAGCCTGCCACCAACGCAAAGGTACCCCAACCTCCCAGCACTCGACTCGGACACATCTGTGCCTCAGAGCTGCCAGCGGGGTGATTCAAGGGCCTTGGTGCCGCCGGAAGGCCCCGGCCGCGTACGCGGCGGCAGTGGGTGGCAACCGTAAGGGCTGTAATTTCGATCACTTGCATAACGACCTTGACTGACCCCTCTCCCGGTGATCGTGTCTCCGCATGGCGAGACGGTCGCGGACGGCGAAGCAGCATAAGAGGACGGCAGAGGAGCTGGCACCACCTGGGATGCGTGAGGAGTTGGAGGGAGCCCGGCTCAACATGCTGGCGTTCTTCCGTGCGCTCGACCGCCTTCACTTGGCGCAGGATCGCCCGCCGGAGCTGCACGAGTTGTTCGAACTCGACGCCGATTTTGCCGAGTCTCTCTGGGGGCTCGACCAACCGGTCGGGCGCTACGACATGGAGATGATGACGGCGGACACAGTAGCTTCGTTGCTGGCGATTGGTGACGCCGTCAGCGAGTTCCTGCGGACGTTGAGCGAAGGAGGATGGATGGCATCGCGCTGCATGCATGAAGGCCGTCCGTGCGTCTCTGGTGCTTGCCGATGCATACCTGCAGGTCCCCGGTCGCGACCCGACCGCGCCGGCGAAAGCCCCGAGCCGATGACGCTGCCTGCACTGCAACCCATCCTGGACGCAGCCGTCGCCTCGTTCGAGCAAGTCGTCGAGCGCGACGAGCAAACCACTGTGTTGCCGAACCTTCTCGCCGTGGTGATTGAGGTGGGCAAGTTCGTGACGGCCCTCGGGTTGGCAATGATCCAACGATACGTCGACGCGCGTCTTCGCCAGACCAAGGCCGAGCGGTCACACCCAGGGCGATGCCCTTCCTAGTGTTGGTTGAGCCGACGTGCTATCTGCACATGCATGCATTCACAGCTAGAGCCTTCGGCGTCCGCTACAAGCACGTTCTGGCCATCAAGTCGTCGTTGGCTCCCGGCGGGAGTCTTTGCCACGCTGTTCATCACAGCCGCCTGCACCCTGATCCACACCCCTGCGAGGCGCGATCCGTTTGTCGGACTCGGGCGTCCGGCACCGTCAAGCTTCAAGACGCTGAAGGTCGCGCTGGCGTTTTCGGAGAATACCAAGCAGTTGCTTGAGCTGTTGCGCAAGAACCAAGCGATCGCGGTGGAGCACGGTGTTACTCCCGACCCCGAGGCGGCCGGCAGCTTCGAGAGGAGCGTAGAACGTTTCGGCAGCCACTTCGCTTCGGTGACGCGGATCGATGAGCCCGCGCAAGCCAGGGGGCTCGACGTGGATCTCGTGGTCGTGTGGGACAGCTTCGTGACCATGACAGGAGTATTGAGCCAAAAGATCGAGATCGAGCAGGGTGCCATCTTCCTGGCCGTCGATGGGACACAGATCGAACACTTACGCGCGAGCGCGAAACGGGAGATGAGCCTCTCCGAGAGCAAGACCGCCTCGCTCGATGCTCAACGGGAGGTTGAGGCCCGTTTTGAGGACGCGCTACGGGGGTCAGCCAAGCTCATCACCTTTGCCGAAGGACGCGCACCCGGGGCGGCCCCGCCAGCCGCCGTAGCAAGCGCGGCCCTGCGAGTGCCGTCGCGCATGGTCGTCGTGCCTCTCCGGGCGGCGGGCGGTGTGCGGTCCGAGGTGTGTGGGTTGCTCACCAATTACATGTTGTCGCTCCTCGATCGTGTGGGAGGGCTGCAAACGGTGGGGCAGGCGGACGTCGATGCCATGCTCGGACTGGAGAAACAAAAGGACATCCTCGGCTGTACGAGCACTGCCTGCGCCGCAGAGATTGGCGGCGCGCTGGGCGCCGACCTGTTCCTTTACGGCGAGGTTGGCAAGGTCGGCTCTTCGTATGCGATCAACATGACCATCGTGCGAACGGCCACGTCGAGCGTGGGCACGCGAGTGAGCCGAATGACTCCGCAGGACGAGGATTCCCTGCGAGCGGAGATCCCTGCCATGGTCGCCGAGCTGGTCAATGGGCTCAACGACTCGCGTTGACCCCCAACATGCTGCTCGCCCCAATGCGGCGTGAGCCTACCGTTGAATTCGAGTATGGTTGTACTATGCTCACATCTATGTTGTGCGAGCGTCTGACGATGTTGGCAGCGCTACTGTCCTCGTGCGCATGCCTCGCTCGAGTTGGCATGGAGTTTCCAGCCAACGAGCTCGAGGGTGATGACACAGTGCTCGGCGATGACCGCTTTGTGTTGGGTGACCACACCCCAATGGGTGATTCCACGCCAATGGGAGACAACCTGGGCTCATCAGGAGACGCAGACGGTTTTTCGGGAGACAACCTGGGCTCATCAGGAGACGCAGACGGTTTTTCGGGAGACAACCTGGGCACATCAGGAGACGCAGACGGTTTTTCGGGAGACCCAGCCGCAATAACCTCGCTCACCTACGCCGAGCCGGTTGCCATCTACCTGACCTCCAGCGTGATCGATGACAATGTGCCAACTTTTTTGGGTGGCACGGCCAGCAGTTACGCAATAACCCCACCACTGCCCGCCGGACTGACCATCGACACGATCACGGGAGTGCTCAGCGGTCTTCCAAGTGCTGCAACGGCGCCTGCCGATTACACGGTGACCGCGGTCAGCAGCAGCGGCAATGCCTCCACCACCATCCGAATAACGGTCAAGGGAGCGCCCTATTTCGGCTTGACGATTGCGTCCACGGCCGCCTTCACCGGCGGATGGACAACAGCGGATGCTGACAGCGGCTCCGGTCAAACCGCGGACGGCCGTTTGAGCTCTCCCCAAGGCATCGCAGTCGATGAAAGCCATGACTTGTTCTACGTTGCCAACGCCAGCGCTCATCGTATCGACCGCTATGTTCTGTCAACGGGTGCCTACGCCGGTTGGATCGGCAAGGTGGCCGGCGTCTCGCCCACGGGCGGCGCAGCCGGTTGCACCACCGCCACCCAGGGCACACCCACTCCCGGTTGGTGTGTCGGCGGTTTGTCCACCTACTCGCAGATTGGCGACGGCGGCCTCGACGCCCCAACCTCCATCGCCCTCGAT
>Ga0156400_1006_pt2 | contig 14313 bp, 11 predicted proteins | sample RifOxyA3_FD_108044 | JGI IMG/M metagenome (GOLD analysis project Ga0156400, IMG submission 108044) | Deltaproteobacteria bacterium RIFOXYA12_FULL_58_15
ACCTCGGTGGCTTTGACCTCCTCCATGGCCGAAGCACTCTCGCCCATTGCAGACTCGGCAACCGGAGCTGCAACCGGCCGATCAGCAGGATCTGGATCCGCAACAGGTTCAGCAGCCAGAGCCGGGGAAGCCGCGGCGGCCTCCCCTTCCACTGGCTCTTCTTCTGGATCCGCCGCCTCTGTAGCCACCACTTCGGTCTGGGTGACCAGTAGGGGTGGGCCAAGGGCATGAGTCCAAACGGAACCCATGCCCGCACAGGCAACTGTTAAGATGGCAAGCATGGCTCAGAATCCCTGGAAGTTGTTGAAGTACTCGTGGTACGCCAACAAGACCTTCAACCCATAATTGTCGAGTGTCTCACTCGCGCTGGCGTTGAGGGAATTGTTGTAGTCCCGCAGGTACTGGTAGCTCACCGGGCTACGCGACTGATTGGCCACCAGGTGCCAGTTGCGGTCGGCCAAGTACGTGTAGGCATAGGTTTGCCCCTCAAAGGTAAACAACTGCGCTGGATTGTCGGGGCCGAGGGCTTCGACCAACACGCCCGGGTAAACTTCCTCGAGCTCCATGAGATTGTCGTAGCGCTCAATGGCGATACGCTCCTTGAGCTCGACATTCATGATCAAGTTCGAGTTGGTCGCCGAAGCAAACAACAACAGCGCCGTGTACTTGAACCATGGGAAGGTGTCGTAGCTCGAGCCCAGCATGTCATCGAGGACGCGCTGTGCGGTCATCGCGTTTCGGCTGGTGAACGTGTAGTCGTACATGGCTAGATAGTCATAGATGTTCGGGTCGTAGTTCCACACCTCCTGGAAGTCCATAAACGCATAGGTCGCATACAGCTTGTCACTGATGATGCCGAGACGCAGAACGTCACCGTAGTAGGGGTCAAACTCGGTCTGGTAATTTCTGTAGGCCGCCGACTGGTTGATGATGGCATCGTAGAATGCCATGGTCATGTCGATGGCGGCACCCGCATCGTTTTGCATGTCAGCGGCAATCGCGTTGTACTGTTGGGGCGTCAACACCTCTGCGTCGGGATCGACCATGTCGAGCTTCTTCATCAGGTCGGCGACGCTTCCGAGATCGTAGGCGGCAAAGAAATACATACGCGCCAGCGGGAAGATCGCATTGTAGACCCGACTGGAGTAGGAGTAGGTGTCCCAGAACGTCCGAAAAGCTCGGCGGTTGCGGAACTTGTAACCCCAATCATAGTTCTCGATGGCGTTGAGCACCACCTGTGCTGGCGTCACACCGAGGTCAAAGGCTTGGCACATGGGCGAGAAGTGGCGATGCTCATCGGTGCAGTAGAGAAAGTCGTCCGTCATCACCTCAGTGCGGACCGCGTCTGTGCCGTAGATCCATTTGAGCGCCGCTTCGTCGTAATCACCCCATCCCTGGGGAGTACCGGTGTCTTCAATCGGACTCACGTAGTCCATGACCGACGCGGTGATCTCACCGGGTTGCATGTGCTTGACATCCACGGATCCGTAGAAGTTGTGCCGCAGTGACAGGTTGTGACCAAACTCGTGCACCGCAGTATGAGCGACCACATCCTTAATCACGCGATCGATGTACTTCTCGTCCGACTCGTAGTGGCCGTTCACACAACGGCGGGCACCAGAGGAGATGACGTCAAGGGCATTGCCCTCGTTGAACTCGTAGACGTTGCGGCCACTCCACATCATGTTGCGGTCAATCTCGAAGCGCTCATGATTCTTGCGCCACCGGCGGAAATTGTCACGAAACTCGAGTTGTGCTTCGATGCCCTCGGTGCTGGCTGGATTTGCCGGCCCGAAGGGATTCTCGCCGAGCTCAATAGCGTCCATCGCGTCGCGGAATTCTCGCTCGACGGCCAAGGTCTCGCGGAAGTTGGCCATCGGGTGGCTTTCACCGCCCTTCATGGTGTAGGCATTCCACCAATAGACGGCGTAGCGATACTCGTCCTGAACACGATGCCAGTTGCCCTCAAACTCCTCGATGGGCTGCTGGGGGGTCGGGATGAAGTCGTCCTCTGGGGGATTGCTGGGGGTCTCAGGCAGATCCAACACTCGGCGCATTTCGTCAAAAATCGGTGCTGTCAAACGGCCCGTGTGATTCGCAGGGGCGACTGTCACGTTGCCGCTGCAGGTGATGTCTTCCCAAGGGGTGTCCGCGGTCTCGCCCAAGCTCTCCTTGGTCGCCCCACCGAACTCCGCGAGGTAGTCCTGAATCATGAAGCGGTAGTAGTCCATCCCCACGTTGTAGAGGTTAGTGACGGCACTGATGATCTCGCCGGTGCGCGGATCGGCCCCCGGAGGGCCATAACCGAGCAAGCCCTTGGTGGTGTCGATGTCCTGATGCCACACCATAAATGAGTGGCGGATATCACCAAAATTAATCTCGGGTGGCTTGTTGGCAAAGGTGAATCGCAGACTGGCACCGGCCTCCGCCAACACGGCGTTGGTCTCTTCGGCAATCTGGCCGAACATCAATTTGTAGTCGTTGGGAAACCCTTCGGCAAAATAGTACACCACGGGTTCCGTACGCTTCGGGTTAAAGCGATAAAGCAAGCTGCGAGCGCCCAAGAGTCCCGTGGTCTCGTCACGCCAGATGCCCTCACCGCCGTAGGTGAGCGATTGGAAGGAACCGTACTTCTTGTTGACCAGATCCTTCTCGTCAATCACCTGCGGCTCATAGTTGCTCGGACCCGGCCGATAGAAGGAGAAGCGATACTGAATGGTGCCGGTGGTGGTGTCGGTGGCCAGCGTAATGAGGTCCCAACAGCCGCCATAACCCGTGATCGACTTGAGGCGATAATTCGCTTCGACGACAAAGCTCATATACTGGTCGTCTTCGTCCCATTCGAAAGAATCAGGAACCAGGCTCATGCCTGTCATCTGAGCGCAGTCGGCGACATAGTCCACATAGCCCCACCACAAGAAGTGCACCGGATCGTAGCTAGTCTGTTCGAAGTCGACCTTGAACTTCTGTCGTTGTTGCCACGGCTCCTCGGTGTTTTCTTCAAGCCAGTTGGTGCGCTCACCGTCGAGGCTCTCACGCAGTTTGATATCCACGTGCTCGCCCTTGAACTCCACCATCACCCGCTCGGTGCTGGTGGCGAGATCGTCGTTGTAATCACTGGGATCATCGTTCTGCAGCTTGCGCGAATCGATGAGCTGCAGAGCGTTCTCACGGAAGCGGAACTTGACGTAACGGATGTAGCTCTCGAGTCCCGGGAAGATGTAGTCGCCGATGACGTTAGGGGAGCTCGCCTTGACGGTGGTCACTTTGAGCAGCCAGCCATCGTCAGCGGCGTCGTCCGTCTTAGGGTTTGCCTGCGTCATGTCGGTCTTCGTCAGATAGATCGACTCGTCGCGCAAACCGTTACGAATGGGTCGGTGTTCCACGCACGCGGCAACAAGGCCGGCGCAGGTGGTTACTATCGCAAATTTGATCAAAGTTTTCATGTTTGCCTCCTTAGCGCCAAATCCAGACGCCGCGGACACGACCGCCCTCGACGGAGATAGATGTCTTGTTGGCAATGGACGCGATCGAATTGAGCACGTTACCATTCTCGGAATAGTTGTAGATGAGCTCGCAGTTGAGATAGGCCGAGCTCGGCACATTGGCCTTCCACTCGAGGATGCCAGCCTGCAGATCATCGCCATAACCAAACCAGAGATCATCACACAGCTCGATGCGGCCCTTGATGGCACCCTCGAGGATGCGGCCGATGCGGCCATCGGCTTCGACATAAAACGCAAAGTACCCAGCGCGGCCCTCGAGCACTACGATGTCGGCCGGCACGAACTCGTAGGTCTGGCCGCCAATTTGCTTGTAGTAGCCGTTCTGGTCCACGCGGGGGTAGCCCAGCACTTTCGTTGTCACGCTGGTTCCGGGCAAGCCCAAAGCGGTGACCGTGCGAATGGTCACGTCGAGGGTGTTGAGCTCCCGGTCGAAGCCATGGACGGTGACACCGTCACCGCCAAGGCCCAGGGGATTGACGAAGTCGAGGAGCTCCGAATCCTTGGACACGTGTATGGAATAAAACGGGTTATTCTCCCCGAGGGCTTGATTGGCCGCAACGTTGAGATTGTCGAAAATATCGTCAATATGGTTGGTGCCACGGGCGAGAGTCACAGTCGTCACGGCACCATAGTTGAAGGCGTAGTGTGACTGCATGTTGTACAGCTCGCCGTCCTTGAAAAAGTCGACGCCGCCACTGGAGAAACGTCGATCCTCCCGTGTCCAGAAGGTGCGGAAGGTGCGCTTGCCGGGGCCAGCAATGCCCTCTCCATAGGTGAAAATGTCCAACACCGCATCGTTGATGGGCTCGATCAAATTGACAGGATCGGCGATGGCCGGATCCAACATCATCTTTTCAATGGTGGGAAGATCAACATAGGCATCCCGAATACTCTCAACAATGTCAGGCACCCAGGAGCGCTGTTGGGTGGTCTCGTAATCGACGTAGACCGCATCATCAAGGGGCCAAATGTCGTCGGTGCCGTTCTCCTCGAGAGTGATCAAACCGGTGGCGTAATCAACCTCGCCTGTCAGCCCACTGCCGTTCGCCTCGACAATCACGCCCAGACCATTGTCCCTTCCCACCAAGTCTCCGGATCCAACATTGTCGTTGCCGTCGGCAAAGACCTCTATGCTGTTAACCAGAATGCTGCGCTCCTCGGGAAACCGAAGTACGTCAATGGTGGAATCATCGAGATCGGCGGAGCCTTCGCCGATGTGCTGACGCACGGCATCCCAGACCCTGTCGTACCACATCTCTCCCATGCGCTGGGGCTCGTCGCCCACCGGCAAGGCAGATGGATCGGAGTAGTCGGGAATCAATCCCTCACCCACCGGATCGGCAAAGAGATGAAAACTCGGGTCAAAGGAGCCTGCGGGACACTCACCGGGCGCGCAGACCGCAGCCTGCAAGCGACTGTCGAGCTTTTGCAGGTAAAGCGCCGCAACCTCATTGGGCGTGAACTCTTCGATGTCCACATAGGAGGTGCGACTCCAGCTCACACCCGTGAGGATGTCGTCGGGCCCCGGGCGTTCACCGTCAAGAAGGATCGGGTTCGCAATCACGTCACGCTGGAAGTCGAAGCTGAGGGTCTGGAAACCCACGGAGACCATGTCCCGGGAGTCATAGACGTCGTAGATCAAGCGCTTCTCGGCATTCGCAGAGATGTCGCACCGAGTCTTGAAGCCTGCCCAGGTGAGCTCCTCTTCGAGGTTGAAGGTGCAATTGGGCACGGAGGGATGGCGGCTGGTGTACTGCATGGCCAGGGAGTTGTTCTGCAGGTCGTGATCGCTAAAAGCGGTTCCGTCGAAGCTCACCTCACCATCGAGCTCGAACTGTTGGATGCGCACCGCCTCCAACCAGAACCAGTCGACAGTCCCGTCAGGCGTGAACTCGAGGGTGACGCCGGAGTCGTTGAACATGACCACGGTGGGTTGCTCACGGGTTTCGTCGGTAGCCGTATAGAGGATGTCGCAGATGGCGGCGTCAACACAGTCGAAGTTCAGATTTGCGGGGTCGTCGTTGAACGGCGCACCCTCGCGAACCATACGATAGTAGCGATTGACGTTGACGGGATTGAGCCACGAGCTCGAATCGGCCGGATTGTAGACATCCAGCTCCTCGGCGACATTGCCGTCGTCGTCGAGGAAGGTGATGTACTCCCGTGGCCGGATACGAACGGTCTCTTTGGCGCCAGATCCGATGTCGGTGGTGTATTGCCCCTGCATGGCCCCGAGATAACCCGGCAGTGCCACAAAGCCGCTCATCAGACGGGTATCTGGATCGAAGATGATGATAACCTCGTTCGAGGGACCCCAGATGTAGGCATTAATATAATAGGTCACCCAAGGGTCGCAGAACTTTTGGTCAGTGCCTGGGTTTGCAAGGTCGGCTGGCTTACCAACGAAATCATCGGCGATTGCTGGACTACCATCCTCGCGCCACATCTGGATACCGCCCACGGAGGTGTCGGCAACAATGGGCTGAACAACCATCCATTCGATGACCGTCTGGGACTCGTCCTCATCACAGAACTTCGCACTGCCAGCGGCGTCGCCGCCCGTGTCGTCCCAACCCTTCACTTTACCTGCGGTGAAGGTAGCCCCCTTGTCGAAGCCGTTCTGTTCGGTGATATCACCGGTGTTGGGTTCAAAAATTTGCTCCGGCCCGTCTTCGCAACCTGCGGCAACAAAAACCGCAGCGAGCACCAATGGACTCAATCGCATCGTATCTCTCCTCCACGTCAGAAATCGCTGCCCCGCCCGGATGCGAGCGGAGCCGCCCCTATGCCCCAAGACCGGGTGACAAGCAAGGTCGTGATTGACACCGTTGACAACGCCGGCACGGCCTTCAAAAACCGAAGCAACCTTGCGATGTTGCAGGATGGTTCTGCTGGAGCGTCAGAGCAACAACTCAGGGATTCTCGATCAACGCTGCATGAAGCCTTTGGGTGACCTCGTGACCCATCTCCGGACGGACGACGACCGACAGGGCGCTGTCGCCCCCCACCCAACCGAGGGGCTGGGTTTGCAGATCGCAGTCCAAAGGTCGCGAGCGCGACAACAAGCCAGCCCCCACCAAGGTTACGACAGACACTGGCACTGCCTGAAGGCCGAGATTTGCAGCTACGGCGGCGATGCTCGCGTGCTCGTGTCCCGCGACGCCGGTACGATCAACGAGGAGCTGTAGACCATCGGACGAGCACACAGAGATGATGCGACCGCGGACCTGGGTGACGCCCTCTATGGCCGCCTGCATCTTCCCCGCGTCGCCAGTGATACGTGTGACGGCATCGGCGTTAACCACGGCGACGACTCCACTTGACTCGGGGACATCGGCGCTGACGATCGTCTGTCGACCGGAAGAGTCTCCGGTGCGACGAGCGGCCACCACGATCCCGGCCCGTTTGGCGAACTCTACGGCGTCGGCGTTGAGGACGCGAGCGCCGGCATTGGCGATCGTTTGCATCGTCTCATAGGGAATCGCCGCCAGCAGACGCGCCTGTGGACACAAACCGGGGTCGGCGGAATAGACGCCATCGACATCGGAATAGATCTCACAGGCATCTGCCCCCAACGCTGCCGCAAGGGCCACCGCGGTGGTGTCTGAACCGCCCCTACCGAGGGTGGTCACCTCTTTTTGGCGAGAGACCCCTTGATACCCGGCAACAATGACGATGCGGCCGCGGTCGAGCTCCTCAACGATACGAATGGGACGAACCTCGAGGATGCGAGCGCCCTGATGGCTCTGGTCAGTGATGATGCCGCTTTGGCTGCCAGTGAATGAGATCGCATCGCCGCCGAGCTCATAGATCGCCATCGACAAGAGAGCCATGCTGATCCGCTCACCCGTGGTCACCAACATGTCGAGCTCGCGTTGCGGAGGTGATCCTGCCACCTCACGCGCCATCGCAATCAAACCGTCCGTTGTCTTGCCCATGGCGCTGACGACAACCACCATGCGATCGCCGGCTCGCCATCGTTGCACCACAGAGTGCGCCACACGTCTGAGACACGAAGCGTCAGCAACGGAGCTGCCACCATATTTTTGAACAACTGTCGCCATTGTGTCGAGCGTCTACCACCTCTTTGACGATGTCGCTAGCATCCCTCGAACCTCACGGCAGTAAGAGAGGCGGGCCGCGCTCACCACGCCGCGTTTTCCTCGCAGCTTCGACAACATCCTTGAATCTCAGACCCACCCATGGGGGGGCCGTCTTGTCTATGGCGTCGAGCAGATCCCTGAGAGCTTTGTCTTGCGGGTGATGGGCCAAACCTCGCTCCACTTCTGCACGGACGGCATCCGGATCATCCATCACCGCATAGAAGAGAGAACGGTAACGGTAACTGTCGGGCTCCACGCCAGTCTGGCCAAGCTGCCGTTGTGCACCGTCAGCGTCACCCCCCAAGAGCAGCGCCCAACCGAGGTCCCGCCGAGCTTGGACAAAGGTCGGATCGAGCAAAAGAGCCTGGCGAAAACAGACGATGGCGTCTTGAAGGTGTCCAGCAACCAGATGAGCCCTACCCAACTGAAAACGAAAATGAGGAACGGCTGGTGCCAACTCCGCAGCGAAGGCCGCCTCGGCGATGGCCAACACCGGCTCTCCGAGCGCCACGAGTATGGCGGCGCGATTGCTCAAAAAGCTCGGGTTGTCCGCTGCCATGCCGAGCGCCCATTCCACGTAGTGCAACGCCACCTCGGCTTGACCACCGAGGAAGGCTGATACGCCGAGATGATTGAAATGGTGCGCGGCAAACTCGAGGTCGCTGAGCTCCCGCACTGAGGTGGCGTTCTCAAGGCGCTCGTTCTGAAGGTCGAACACCAAAACCGGCTGATTCTTGCTGACGCGCACACCGGCCATCATGTGCCCTATCTGACCGGTGCCATCGAGCACGCTCGGAGCAACACCAAACGCATCGAGGCCGGCCGCGCGCCCTGCAGCGACATACAGAACGGTTAGCTCGTAGCAACCCGCCACCCGCTCTGACGAAGCGCGGTGGCGCGCTGCCAACACCCCATCTGCTGTTTTGGGCAATCGCTGTTTGGGTGAGTTGTCGCGATCCCCGACGATTTCACCGCGATGCTTGAGCGACATGATCGCGTCAAATAGGAGATGGGCGCGCGACGAGGCATCGCCCACAGAAGCCGAAACGCCGCCTCGGCCACCGGCGAGAGCCAACGAGTCTCGAACAAACCTCTCGACCAATTCTGTGGATTCGAAGGCGATGATCGCCTGGGCCGGCGGAATGCCGCGCCCAATCATCTGCCTGCGCAACTGCGGTATTGGCGACGGGACGCCCACAGCGACGACGGCGGCGGCTATGCACACCAGGGTCATGGATGAATTGTGCCGGCCCGCATGCCGGTCGGGTCAGCGGCGCTTCGATTGAAGCTGATACCTATGCCACGCCTTCTTACCTTCATCGAGGCTGACAACAAGGTCTTTGCAGTCTTCATCGGACTCGAACAGATTTGGATCCACCTTTTGGATCACTTCGAGCAGATTCTCACAGATTTTCACTGCCTGGGTCGCGAGGCTCTCGAGTCTCACGTTCATCGGTTCGATGACATAGTCCTCGATCTCAGACTCGGTGCCCGCAAAGAAGCTGAACTCGACGCTGTCCCCAGTGGGAACAAACGCAAAGCAGTGCTCGCTATTGCGAAGCGCCACAGTTTCTGTGTCACCCCCAATCACCCAGGAGAGCTTGCGCACCCACTGGTCGGCCAAACGCAGCACGGGTTCGCTAAGGTCGGCGCCATACTCCACGCCATCGACCTTAACGACAATCATGCCTTTGACCGTCGGTGAATCGACGAGTTGCTCACGCAAAGCGTCGAGATTTGACAACACTTTGGAATAGTCGACGATTTCACCGCCGACTTCGATCTTCAACTGAAGCTGAAATCCCATGTCACCAGGCTACCGCGAGGCTTCGCGCAAAGTTAATAAAACCCCAATGAGTGGAGATTCTAATCAAGCCTCAACAATCCGGTCAACCCACCTACAGTCGATTCTCGAAAGTCGTTTCAGGAGAGGCGGCAGTCCCCAAATAGACGCTCTGCAGGCGATCCACCGCCGCCTCGAGTCGCGCGACCCAAGCCTGGGCGGTACTTGCCCGACGCCCGACCTCGAGGGAACGCTCGTAGGCACTCAGAGCCTTGGCCACGAGCACTCGCACCCGCTGACGAACCTCTTCCTCATATACACTCACTTGGGCATCGCTCAACTCCCGTGGGGCCTCCATGCCCACGATCATGTCATGGAGACTCTCGTACAATGAGCCGATGCACAGGCCTGCCGCAGCAACCGTGTGGGCATCACCATACCGAATGGCGCGCAGGTAGCGACTCTGGGCGGCTAGCAGGAGCTCGCACTTTTCTTCGAGGCGCTGCATCAGGATCTCTTGGGGAAAAGCCAGCTTGACACTCTCGTACCGGTTGCGAGTGATCTCACCCATCCGAAACGCCGCCTCGGCAGCCAGCCCACGATCGTCAAAGCGCTCGACACGGCTCGCCTCCTGAAAATGCCTCAAGGCCTTGGCAAAAACGATCTCCGCACCGGTCGCATCATCGGCCTCGTGCAGAGCGATGCCCTTGCCCACGAGCGCCTCGAGTCGCTGCACCGGCGATATCCATTCTTCGCCGAGGACGTATTCAAAAACAGCAACCGCACGCCACCAATCCCCGCTCTTGCTCGTACAAACAGCAAGACGAAAATGCGCATCGAGCCACACGCGACGGTCTGCTTCCACTTTTGGCAGAGACGACACCGCGATGGCGAGGTAATGCTCAGTGGCCTGCTGCCACTCTTCGGTGCCCTCAAACGACAGACCGAGATTGAATCGAGACGCCAACCAGAAGGAACTCTCGGGGAATTCCTCGAGAAGCCGTAAATAGATACGGCGGGCCACAGCCACTTTGCCTTTGCGTTCCTCCTCCAAGGCCAGATGGAACAGAGTGGGCGGATCATAGGCCTCAAGATTCGTCAATGGATCGCGATCGGTCCGAAGCACCAGGCCGTCGAGGACCACCCGCAAAGGTTCGGGTTGCCCATGGGCACAGGCCTGTAAGACCAGCGCCACGACAACACACCGTCGACTGCTATTCCGATTCAAATTCAGTTTCAACATCTGCTGTACCAACCGAGATTGCCCCCAGGTACATCGCCAGAGTCCGCCGACCTCTTCTACTGGCGTTGATTGCGAATGCGCTCGAGGTTCTCAAACATCTCCAGACCCTCTAGAGCTTCCTCATTCTTCGGGTCGAGCTTGCGAACTTTTTTGAAATAGGGGACGGCACCAGCGAGATCCTGCTGGAGAAAAAACTCGTTGGCTTTGGCAAGATAATCCTTAACCAGCGCTTTGCGGCGATCCTCCAAGCCTTGCAACGCAACTATTGCCGTCTCATTGGTCGGGTCGAGATCACGGACTTGTTCGAACCTCACAATTGCCTCGAAGTAGGAATTGTTTTGCTGATATCGAGTCGCTTCACGTAGACGCTCCGAAACCTCCTTGGCATTGGACACGTCGCGCTCACTCTCAACTGGCGGTGGTGACAACGACTTACTGCCCTTCTCTGCCGCTCGACGCTTGCGCGTGTTCTTCGTCGTCTTTCGCGCTGCGACCTGGGAGACCGGCTCCGGGACCTTTTCTTGGGCGAATCGGAACTCAGCAGCCGCCATCTGTCGCTCAATGTCGAGGGCGTCCCGGACATCGAATCTCTTGGCTATTTTTTCGGCCCGTCGCAAGGTCCTGAGAGCGCCGACAAAGTCGTGTCGCAAAAGCTGATCAGCCGCTTGGCGATCGAGATCGGAGATTTCCACCCTCGCGTCGGCCACGCCCTTTTCTACTTCCTTGAGACCTGCCTCGACGGTGCCACGCATTTCGACACTCACCGGAAAATGCTCAAGAATGTAGAGGCCCCGGGCCCGGGCCAACTGGAACTGCCCCTTTGCGAGCAAGGCTCTCATTTCCTCGTGCCAACCGGTAGCAAGAGCCTCCACATCAGCCCGAGCTTTCTTGCGCAATAGCTCGCCGTCCGCGTGCCTCGCGTCGGTTGGCTCAATGAGCTCAAGAATGCGAACTGCGCGCACGGGATCGCCTAGATTGTAGGCTTGATCGGCTGCCACCAACTCTTCGCCCGGCTCGACCACCACGGGTTCATTTTTCAATCGAATGCTGTCCGCGATTGTAACCGAAGGCGCAGGTTTTGGGCAAGGAGATGGAGGTGCACCGCAGCTGACAAGTAGCAGAGGGCACAACGAAATGGCTGGTGTTCTGCGGATCACGCCCACAGCGTAGGTGCCGGGGCTTCGGGCATCAAGGGGGTTTACAATTGATTACATTCGCACCCATTCCGTTGGCACAACAGACCTCGTTGTGCACAATTCTGGCAGCCCCCTAAGAGGACGTCAGGTCGACTTCGGCAGATTCAGTCCTAGACGTCGCATCACTTCCTGAAGATCGTGCCAGACCCACTTCTTCTCACTGGCATTGCGCAACAAATAGGCTGGGTGGAAGGTTGGCATCAACGCTCGGCCCTCGTACTCCCGCCACTTTCCCCGCAGGCGACTGATGGCGGTTTGATCGCGCAGCAACGTCTGGGCAGCACAGCGCCCCAGAGCAACAATGACCTCCGGTTGCACAACCGCAATTTGTTGCTTGAGAAATGGCTCACAGGCTGCCACTTCGTCGGGCTCGGGATCGCGGTTGCGAGGCGGCCGACATTTGACAATGTTGGCAATGTAGACTTCGCTTCGCTCGAGGGTCATGGCGCGAATCATCTTGTCGAGGAGCTTTCCTGCAGCTCCGACAAATGGCTCGCCCTGCAGATCCTCATCCTGACCGGGCCCCTCTCCGACGAACATCAGCCGCGCCTTGTGATAGCCGGCGCCGAACACGATGTTGGTTCGACGATCACTGAGCTTGCATCGCCGGCAGTCGCCGATTTCTTCACGAATTCCACCGAGACTGCCTCTCGGCTGAACCATCGCCTCGTTGCCCGCGGTCGGTGGCCCCATGTCCACAACATCCGTCGCCGGCCTTGGCGGTTCGGCAGGCGCACGCCGCGTTAGTATCTCGAATGGCACATCCACACCGTGAAGGCCGAGATCGCCCTGAAAGCTCAACAACGCCCTGGCTTGCGCCACCAACCCCATTGGATTTTCAGACATGGAGGCGAAGCATACACCAATCAGCGGCCCGCCGTCGCACAAAGGTTGCACCGCACCCCACGTCCCCCTTCCCCTGACGGCCAGCGTTGGTTATGTTCTGGCCCGGATTGGACCAGTGAGGGAGATAACGTGATCAGTACCGTCGAGAAGGTCTTGTTCCTCAAGGGAATAGATCTGTTTGGTACGATTCCCGCCGAGGAGTTGTCGCACATTGCCCAGATCACCGACGAGGTCGAGTACCCTCCCAACGAGTGCTTCATTCGTGAGGGCGATCAGGGCGACGCCATGTATCTGATTGTCGATGGCAAGGTGAAAGTGCATTCCGGCGAACAAGAGTTTGCGCAGCTCGGGCCGAGCAATTGTGTTGGTGAAATGTCGATCCTCGACGCTGAGCCCCGCTCTGCGAGCATCACCTCCTTGACTGAGCTGACTCTGCTGAAGATCCAACGGGAAGATTTCGCGGAGATCCTGGCCGAGAAACCCGAAATTTCTAGCGGCATCATCAAAGTCCTCACGCAGCGCCTACGAGAGGCCAATCGCAGATGAGTCTCGGCGATGACCTCAAAAAGGTGGCCTCTACGCTCCGCCAAGAGGCCTCACGGATTTGGGGCGATCTCGATGGCCCACATTCCACAGCCCTGACACAATTGTTGCAACCCAATCTAGGACCAACGCCGCAACCCTTGCGCCGAGTTCTGGAGCCCGTGGTTGCCATCACCGCACTGGCGGCACTCATTGGCCTCACTGGTTTTGGCATGATCAGCGCTCTGGCGATGTTCTGCGCCGCCGGCCTCATCTACTTGATCCTCACCTTTGTCTTTGGCATCGAGCTGGGGCTGGACCTGCCGGTTAGGTAACCACGGGCACGCCATAACCATGAGCCAATCGGAGTCGCCATCACCCGTGGAGCCGAACACCGCAGACGGTGAGCCAATGCTCACGAGTTCTGCAATGCACCAGCACTACGGTGGCCTACTCAAGGTCGTGTTCGAGCGCTTCTTCGGCCCCATCCATTACCCAGAGAAGAGTGCGGACACCATCCGTGAGCTCGCCAAAGTTGGGGTTATCGTCTACACCGCGCGTGCCCGTTCAACCTGGTTGGCTCTCTATTTCAATTTCACCCTCAATCGGTTGGACCTTCCCCTCGCTGGTTTTGTCGGTGGTATCAACTTGTTCCTGTGGCAACCGGTGACGCGAGTCGTGCGTATGCTCAGCCAACGAATGCGCGAGGCCACCACCGCTTGGCGAACGCGTTATGGGGAGCATGCGCCCACTCGCCACGAAGTTGCCCTGGCTAACAACGTCTTCCGTGGCGAATCCGCTTTTCTGTTTCTGCAGGATCAGGGACGCCTCGGCCGCAAGACACAACCGGGACCCAACGATTATCTGCGCGCCCTCGTGGCCGCGCAAAGAATCACCGACAAACCCATCTACCTCGTGGCCCACGCAGTCACCAGCTTAGAGCAGGGTGGCTCTGCCCGCAGCACGCTAACAGAACGGCTCTTTGGTGCGCGCCCTCGTCGACGCAGACGTAACACCGTCGCCCTGCCCCTGTGGGGCAACGTCGTCCGGCGTGCCCAGGTGCGAGTCGCCGATCCCATCGACCTTTCGGCGTTGGTGGCTGAGAATGCTGACC
>Ga0156400_1092_pt1 | contig 14309 bp, 12 predicted proteins | sample RifOxyA3_FD_108044 | JGI IMG/M metagenome (GOLD analysis project Ga0156400, IMG submission 108044) | Deltaproteobacteria bacterium RIFOXYA12_FULL_58_15
CTTTACGGTGTTGGCGGCGCTCGACACCGGCTCGAGCTTCGAAGGCATGGGATCGAGTCGCGAGGTCCTCTTTTCGGCGCTTGCTGAGCCGGCATTGTTTTTCGGTTTGGCGGCGCTGGCGCGCCAAACAGGCAGCCTTTCGATCTCGGGGATGCTCGCCGAGATCAACACGCAGAGCTGGCTCCTGCATGGTCCAGCATTGGCTCTCGTTGCTTCCGCCCTGCTCGTGGTGGCCCTCGCGGAAAACGCTCGCATTCCAGTGGACGATCCGAACACGCATCTCGAGCTGACGATGATCCACGAGGTGATGGTCCTCGACCACGGGGGACCCGATCTGGCCTTCATCTCCTATGGGTCCGCTCTCAAGCTGTGGGTGTTGGCAGCGCTCTTGGTGGGCGTGGTCGTGCCGATGCGTACGGGCCAGGCGTTACTTGACGCTACCGCGGGTCTTGCTGGCATGTTCTTGCTCGCGGTGATGATCGGCGTCGTCGAATCCATCATGGCGCGGGTTAAACTCCTGCGCGTGCCCAATCTTCTGGTGGGAGCCACGGCTCTCGCGGTTTTGGCACTTGTCCTGGTGGTGAGATGAACCGATGAACAATCTCGTAGCCATCGAAGGAATCCTGATCGCCGTGATCCTCACCGACCTGCTGCTTTTGGGCTCCAGCCGGTTGCGAACGTGTATCCGGATGGTGGGTATCCAAGGTGTTGTCGCGGGCCTGTTGCCCATACTGCTCCACCACGCTGAAAACCCATTACGAGCCTGGTTGTTGGCCGCTGGCAGCGTGGCCATCAAGGGTGTCGTCTTCCCCCTCTTGTTGCTTCGGGTTCTTCGTGATGTCGGCGTGCGCCGAGAGGTTGAGCCGTTTATTGGCTACACCTCGTCCCTCATGGCGGGCGTGGCGGCACTGATCTTCTCGCTCTGGGTAGGGTCGCGCGTGACCTTGCCGGGAACGTCATCCGCGTCTTCCTTGATGATCCCTGCGGGCCTGGCGACGATCCTGATCGGCCTCGTGGTGATCATCACCCGGCGCAAGGCCGTAAGCCAGGTCCTCGGCTACATCGTCGTCGAGAATGGCATCTATGTTTTTGGTGTCTCCCTCGTCGGTGGCGTACCGGCGCTGGTTGAACTCGGCGTGCTCATGGACGCCTTCGTTGCTGTGCTTCTCATGGGCATTGCCATTCATCACATCAGCCGAGAGTTCGATCACACCGACGTCGATCGACTCGACCAGCTGAAGGGCTGAGAACCATGGTGGCAAACTTTGCACTCTGGTCGATCTTGATGTTGCCGGTGCTGACCGCGGGCCTGTGTCTGCTGCTCGGTTCGCCGAAACGGATCATGTGGGTGGTCGCCGTGGGTGGAGGCGGTTGGGCCGTTTTTGCCGGCGCCGTCGCCTGCACGGCGCTGAGCTCGGTGTCAATCACCGCTGCCCGAAATTGGCTGCTCCTGGATGCACTCTCGGCCTATCACATGTCGGTGTTGGCCGTGGTCTTTGGCGCGAGCTCAATCTATGCCCGCCGCTATTTCCAAGGTGAGATCTCGGCCGGAACACTATCGCCGAGTGCCGCGCGCAAGTTCGGCGCCCTGTGGTTCGGCTCGGTTGCTGCGATGGCTTCGGTGTTACTCTGCAACAACCTCGGCTTCATGTGGGTGGGCATCGAGGCTACCACTTTGCTGACTGCCTTTTTGATCTGCGTACACATCACGCCCCTGTCCCTAGAGGCCATGTGGAAGTACCTGGTGGTCTGTTCGGTCGGCGTTGCCTTTGCGTTCGTGGGCACGCTGCTCGTTGCCTCTGCGGCGCAGGCTCTAGGGCACAATGCGGGCGACATGCTGCTTTGGACGGTCCTCAGGGCGGACGCTGGTGGCCTCGCGCCCGGGCCCATGAAAGTCGCGTTCATCTTCCTGGTGGTGGGCTATGGCACCAAGGCGGGTCTCGCACCCTTGCACAGTTGGCTGCCGGACGCCCACAGCCAAGCGCCCGCACCTGTGTCGGCCCTCTTGTCCGGATTCATTCTCAACGCGGCGCTCTACTGCATCATGCGCTACCTGCCGCTGGTCGAGGCGGCCACGGGCGAGATCGGCTGGGGACGCCAACTGCTGGTGGTCCTGGGAATCGCCTCGATGGTGGTTGCAGCGGCGTTCATCCTGTTTCAACATGACGGCAAGCGCCTGCTCGCATACAGCAGCATCGAGCACATGGGCATCATCACCCTCGGGCTCGGCCTCGGCGGCCTAGGCACCTTCGCCGGACTCTGGCATGTCCTCAACCACTCCGTATGCAAGACCCTCGCGTTCTTCTCGGTGGGTTGGTTGGGTCAGATGTATGGGACGCACGATCTGGGGAGGATCGCCGGTGCCATGCGGCGCTCGCCGGTCTGGGGCTTCAGCTTCTTCGCCAGTGTACTCGTGCTCATCGGTGTGGCGCCATTTGCCATCTTTATGTCCGAGCTGCAAATCCTCCGCGCGGCGGTCGACGGGCATGCCTACGTGATCCTGGGGATCTTCCTGGGCGCAGTCGGCATCGTCTTCGTCGGCGCGCTGAGACTGGTGCTCGCACCGGCGTGGGGCCGAGAGGTGATTGTACCGAAGCCGCAGCCGGCGGAGCTGGGTGACCTTCTCTTGGTCTTTGCGGGTTTGGGCCTGCTTCTTCTACTCGGCCTGTGGCTACCCGTTCCGCTGCGCGAGGCGATGGAGTCCGCGGCGCAAATCATACGAGGTGGGCCATGATCTCGGGTCCGACTCTTCGTCTGGGCAACGGGCAGCCGATTGCACGCTCAGATTTGCCGCGCGTATCGGTAGCCGAGTTTCGCGAACAGGTGGTTCTCTCTGTCGAGCATGGGGCGCGCCTTGATGCGCTGTTTGGCATTCCGTTGTCCGATAAGGTGTTGCAGATCGTCGCCGTGTTGGCTGATGCGGAAAGCGGCGAGTTTGCCCTCACGTCAACGGGGGTTAGAGACAACTACCCGGCTATTACCCCAGACTGTGTGCAAGCGCACTGGTTCGAACGCGAGATCGCCGAGCAGTGGGCAGTGACGCCAAAAGGGCATCCGTGGCACAAACCGATACGTTTCCATCGGGCCTATCGCCCCGGTCGCGATGCCTGGGGTCGCGACGCACTTGCGCCCATAGTGCCAGGTGTCACCGATTTCTTCCGCGTTGAAGGCGAGGAGATCCACGAGGTCGCGGTGGGACCGGTACATGCCGGCGTGATCGAGCCCGGGCACTTCCGCTTTCAGTGCCATGGCGAGCGGGTCTTGCATCTCGAGGTAGCGTTGGGTTACCAGCACCGCGGCATCGAGCGCGCGTTGGTGACCCAGCCGCACCCTCGCATCCTCCCGTACGTCGAGACGCTCGCCGGTGACACCACCATCGGCCACACGACAGCTTACTGCCAAGCCGTCGAAGCGTTGGCCGATTGCACGGTGCCAGCGCGGGCAGACGTGATTCGCGGGCTCGCCCTCGAGCTCGAGCGCCTGGCGAACCACGTGGGAGACCTCGGCGCTCTGGCTGGTGACGTCGGCTACCTGCCGACCCTGTCTTTCTGTGGCCGGTTGCGCGGCGAGTTTCTCAACATGAGCGCCTTGATCTGCGGCAGTCGCTTTGGCCGATCGCTGGTCCGTCCAGGTGGCGTGTCCTTCGACATCGAACCATCCCGTGCAGAAGAGCTGCTGGCGCGCCTCACGAAGGTTATGCGGGACGTCAAAGGTGCCGTCAATCTACTCTGGGAAACGCCGTCGGTGCTTGCCCGCTTTGAAGACACTGGTTTTGTTTCACAAAAGATGGCCGCGGAGCTGGGCCTGGTGGGCCCCGCCGCCAGGGCCAGCGGGTTGGAACGCGATGCCCGCTTCGACTTCTCCACTGGCATTTTCCGGATGGCCCAGATCCCGGTCTCCACTTGGCAAAGTGGTGACGTATTCGCGCGAGCCTGGGTACGATGGCTCGAGATCCAACGCTCGGCGGCGTTCATTGGGGAACAACTTCGCGCGCTCCCGGACGGACCGTTGCGATCCGCCTATGCCAATCTGGCACCAGAGCGGCTGGTCGTTTCCATGGTCGAGGGTTGGCGCGGTGAGATCTGTCACGTCGCGATAACTGACGGTATAGGACGACTCGCCCACTACAAAATCGTGGACCCGTCCTTCCACAACTGGATGGGGTTGGCCATGGCCATGCGCAATCAGGAGATCTCCGACTTTCCGCTGTGCAACAAGAGCTTCAACCTCTCCTATTGCGGGCACGACCTATGAGGCCGCCATGTTGAAGGAACTGCTCGAACGTTTCCGGCAGGGCTACAGGACCATGCCCTACCCGAATGACACACCGGCGATGCCCGATCGGTTTCGCGGCCGTCCGAGATTGCCTGACTCCTTGTGCGAGGCGAGCTGCCACGCTTGCGAAGCCATCTGTCCGACCGGTGCCATAATCTCTCGGGAGGGCAAGCCCTCTTTGGACATGGGCCGCTGCCTGTTCTGCGCGGATTGTGCAACGGCGTGCCCGGCGGCCGCGTTGAGCTTCACGTTGGAACATCGACTCTCTGTGTGGGACCGGGAGGACTTGATCATCGGACCAACGATGTCCGCGAAAATGTCCGCAAAGTTGTCCGCAAAGATGCCCGCAAAGATGTCCGCAACCAGGAAGAAGCCCGTAGACCCACGCCTGCGCCTCATCCGGCGATCGCTCAAGCTGCGTCAAGTCTCCGCTGGCGGCTGCAATGCGTGTGAAGCCGATATCAACGTGCTCGGCACTCTTGCCTTCGACCTCGGACGTTTTGGCATCCAGGTCGTGGCGTCGCCGCGGCATGCGGACGGTCTGCTGGTGACCGGCCCCGTGACCGAGAACATGAAACACGCTCTGGAGAAGACCTATCAAGCCGTGCCGCCACCGCGCCTGGTGATCGCCGTCGGTGCCTGTGCAGTTTCCGGCGGCCCCTACCGCGACCACAGTGAGACGCACAACGGCGTCTCGGAGGTTCTGCCGGTTGATCTGTGGATCCCGGGTTGCCCGCCACACCCGCTGACCATTCTTGACGGCCTTCTGAAACTAACGAGAGGCAGAAACTACACGCCGTCATGATTGTATTGTGCGAGTCATTGTGCGACTATCTGCACATGGCAACAAACCTAGCGATTGATGCTGATCTCCTCGAACGGGCCGTGGCTGTCAGCGGAAAAAAAACCAAAACCGCTGCCGTTACCATGGCGTTGCGTGAGTTTGTCGCCAGGCGTGAACAGGTACGCATCCTCGAGTTGTTTGGCCGTCTCGATTGGAATCCGGAATACGACTATAAAAAGGAGCGTTCGCGCAGGTGAGGATGCAGCTTTTTGTCGATACGTCAGTCTGGTCCCTCGCCCTTCGTCGCGATGCCGTGGTCGAGTCCCCGTATCTCGATTTTCTCAGGAGCGCGATTGCCGGTGAAGAGCAGGTATTCACTACCGGTTTGGTTTTGCAAGAGTTGCTTCAGGGGTTCGATGGCGCCAAGCAGAGAGCAGCCATTCTCGAACGTTTTCGCGTGCTGCCATTGCTGGTCCCAGATCTTGATGATCACGTACGGGCTGCCGAGCTGCGCAACACTTGCCGACGCCACGGTGTACAAGTGGGAACCATCGACGCAATACTCGCCCAGATGTGCATTCGGGCAGAACTCACCATGCTCACCACCGACAAGGATTTCGACAACATCGAGAGCCACTTCGCACTCAAATTGTGGAGACCGGCCTCTAGGGTGTGACTGACGGTACAGGACAACTCGCACACTACAAACGCGGATGTCGTCAGTGCCAGTGCCCAGCGGTCATGATGATGGGTGAGGATGGACGAACCAACGCGGTGCCCCCTGACGTTCGTGATCGAGTGCCGTGAGAATCATGATCCGTGTCGCCTGAACCGTGGTGTCAGGGTAGCTGCTTGACCGTGTCAATGAACCGGCGGGCGCTCTGTTCCGATGCAAAGCAACGGGGTATGCCGGCGCAAACCCAACGCCAGTGACGCGAGCTGGCCTCCACATCGCCCAGCATCTCAAAGGCAGCGCAGCGCAGCGCAGCGAGGGTGGGATCCTGTATTGCCGCGGACTCTTTCAGAGCCGTGACCACTCGACCCGGCCGTCCTGCAGCCATCTCGGCGCGAGACAGAACCACCAACACCTCGCGGTCGCTGGTTCCGAGCGCCAACATTTGCCGGGCCACGTCGAGTGACGCCTGCCAATCCCCCATCCGCTCCAAAGTCCGCAGCAAGAGTGCGAGGACTGGCTCGATGGCGCCATGCTCCTTTACGACCGCGCGCAGCAGCGCTGCCGCTCGAGGGTGGTCGCCAATCCCCATGTGTGCACTCGCGAGCAGCAAGCCCTTCCAAAGCTCGGTCTTCGGGTGCGGGCTGCTTTCGAGCAGTGTCTGTGCCTCTGCCGGTTGCCCTACGGCGAGCTGGACAGAGGCGAGGAAGGCAATGAGGTGGGCGTTCGCCGGTTGATCGACCAGACCCTGCGCGACGACTCTGAAAGCGCTTGCCAGATCTCCTGCGACGAGGTGTTGCTCGGCCAGGGCGACGCGAATTGCTGCAGAGGCGCCATCCCGGCGTACTTCCTGGTCAAGCAGGGCACGAGCCGAGTCAAAACGCCCGGCACGACAGCGGCGAGCGATTTCATTGAGAAGAGCTCGCCTCTTGTCACACACATTCATCGATTTCCTTCACGGATAGCATTGCCCGATAGCATTACCCGAGGTGACAGGGAAGGATTGCACTGATAAAGTCTATCGCCATGGACACCTTAAGTCAGCTGGCCAATGGACTCGGTGTAAACCCATTCGATGTGATTTCCTACGCGCGCACGCTCGGTTTCGAGGACCTCTCCCCAGACACGCCGCTCTCCGCACAGCAGACCACGATGATTTGCGACTGGGTGGAGCATGGAGAGATTCCCCGCGCCCCTGACTCGGTTCCCGTGCCACCGATCTCGGTAGCAGACGCGCTGACACCCAACCAAGAGTCAGGGATCAAGTTGGCGGGAAACAACCGACCCGTCACGCTTAGGGGGCATGCACACGGGGAATTCTCTGCAGACGGGCTTTTCACCGAGGTAGGGAGCTCGTTGACGTTGCCACGCGGCGTGACCGTGACCCTCAACGGCGTGCGTTATGAAGAATGGGGCCCCGCCCATTGGTTGGAGGTCGGCGTCGAGAAGAGTGTCTTCGACCAGAAGCTCACCATTGGCTTGAGGGCGCAGGGATACTATGATCCGGAAGGGGCATACAAAGCACTCAACCTGGAGATGACCAGGGAGCTCGGACCGGTCTCAATAGGATTGTGGGTCGGGCCCACCAATACTTCACGCCTCGATTGGGGTATTCGGTTCAATGCCGACACGAGCAATGACCAGTTTTTTCTCCCAGACGAGGTGAACTTCGAGTTCGGTAGGATGGTCGGCTTCGACCACATCGTCGGTGCCGTGACCTTCAATCTCGCCAAGGTGCGCGACCAACACCTCGACCTTGAGCTCTTGTACGAGCAGGATGCACCGTGGTGCCGCGCCCGCACGGGTTTGTCCCTTCCCATCCTCGAGCTGGGGGCGAGCTCGTCAATCCGCCTCGGCGGAGGCGGGCAATTCAACCCGGGTGTCGGCTATGGTGGTTACTTCTCGCTCGACATCAATTTCTAACAACGCCACCTGTTGAGCCATGGGTGCGCGATGGGTGCCCGGTTTGATGGCCGCTTTGGTTCGGTGGATTCGCGAAGAGGAAGAAAGCGAGCTTCAATGAAAGTTTGCGTGGGATTGCTCATTGTTTTGGCAGCGTGTGCAGGGCCGGGACAGGAGGTGGCACACAGGGGCGCGACCGCGGAGTCGATGACAGGGGCCGACACGGGAGCACCGGCGGCAAAAGACGCCTCTGGGAATGACCTGACCGCAGGGCGCGCGATTGCCGCGGCAGAGATCTTTGGTGTAATCACCAATCCAGACGCGGTCTTGTGCTTCGCTGGTCGCCATCTCGAGCCGGGGGAGGTAGTGCTGATGTTCGAGGATGGAAGTGAACCGGTCGCAACCCTCGAGTCTACGGGCCAGCCGTGTGCTGCCGAGCACGCTGACCGGCAGATGGACGTCAAACTTGAGTATCGAACCCGATTGAAGGGGGACAATGGCATCGAAAAGATCGAGACCATTGCCATCGGTTTGGCTGAGGGCTGCATCCTGAACAGGGAAGAGGGTCCGGGGCATGCTGGGGACCTGCCGCGCAACTGCAACAGGACCGGAGCGGATCGTGGCACCTTGGGTGTCACCGGCGTCGATCTCGATGGGGATGGGGTGCACGAGGTTTTTGCGAGCTGCGCCACGGGTGAAGGTCTGCACCTAACGGTTTGGTCAGGCCCGGTCGGGGAGAGCAAACGTTTGTGGCACAGCTACTATTACCTGGGCTACGATACCGAGCCGACCTGTTCCGAGGCAGAATGGACCGATGAGTCGGTGGATGGCGAGTGAACGTGAAAGCGCTTGGGTTCGTTGAGCTTCGTGGGGCGCGTTGAGCTTTGTTGGACTTTTGGGCTCGCAACGAGTCGGCCAAAGGTGCGATAATCCTCGGGATGCCCTATGCCGGACTCATCCAGGGATTTGTTGAGACCCGCCTCAGTGCGGGCCTGGATGCCCAACGAGCCCGGGAGATCTACGACTACGCCCAAAGTGAAGTTGACCTCGCAAACAAGCAGTTGCGGGGGGCCCGTCTCGCCCGTGCCAAAGAACACCTGGTGCGTGTCTCGGAGTTGTACGGACGTTTTTTCGACGCCGCTGGGGCGAAACAATGGCAAGCCCTTACGGGTATTACTGTCGGTCCCGGAGGTGAGGCGACCTATCCCGAAGGTTTTCTCCCGGCGCAGAAGATTCTCAGCCTGCGTCGTACCCTGGCGGATCAAGCTCACCGGATAGGCACCGACTATCAGGTAACCCGCGGCGACAACAAAGTCGAAGTCACCACGAGGGGACTCGATCTCGCGGAGTTGACCGCCCGACGTCCACAGCGCCCCCGTCAGGCATTCTTGTCGATCAAGGAGGCGGCCACTCTAAAACCATCCCGCATCCTCATTCACAAAACACTTCAAAATCCGAGCAGCATCACGCTCGCGGGTTTGTATCAGCGATTCTGCCAATTCGCCCAAAGCAGCGCCTCCCAAGCCAACAGCCTTGCCGAGCGCGATATGGAAAAGGCCCCCGCGGATCTCGCTGCGATTCTCGCGCAAATCTGGCAGGCCACCGGTTGTCGCCGATTGTCCCTGGACGAGATCAAGTTACATCTGGCAACGGCGGTTGAGGCGTTCTTCTTCAAGAACAAACTGTACGCGGATCGACTCAATGGTCGATACTGCGACAGCCGCTATCAAAGCCTGTTTGCCACATTGGCATCCGAGGCCTTGAATGGTTTTGTCGTCGAGTATCAGCAGCGAGTTGTCGAGAACGGTGAGCCCTATTCGCTGGTGCTCGAAGCAAACGGATTTGTCCTGTGGAAACAAAAGGTGCGGATCCTACCGCACCTAGAAGCGCTTTTGCCGCAGCCCACCCTTGAGCAAATCGAGAACCTCCACGGCATGGCAGTGGATGGCGATCTCGACGCCACCGATTTCTACAAAGCTGCCGGTATCGACAAGTACGATCTGTTTAAGTTGTGTGTGGCCTTGCCGGATCGCTTTGAGGTGCAGCTCTGCGAGGGGGATAGCCTCACGCCCCTTGGCGAAAACCGCAGCAAAGCAACTCATGTCACCGAGGAAGAACTTGCCCACAAGTGGAATCAGAAGGTCGTTGATGGGGGCATGGAGATTGGTGCCTTCTGCCGTGAGGAAGGGGTTCGTTTCAATCGGATCAAATGGTTGCGACGCAGCAGCAAGTTGTTTAAAGAACCTCAACCCATCACCCACGTCCCCCCGGATGACAGTCGAGAACAGGCACTGGCCGCCGACACCATTGCCATGATGCAGAAGATCCTTGCTCGCGATGTACTGCAATCGGTTCCCGAGGTCGTCGAGCTCATCAATGGCAACGGAGAGTTCGTTCGCAAATGGGGAGCGATGGATCTGGACCGCTACCGGGCCATTCGTGTGGCAAGCGGCGCAGATGAGTTCCCCAACTTCGGGTCGCGCCTCCTTTGGGGGCCCACAGTCAAAGAAGAATACCTCGCCCTCGTCGATCGGTTTGCCGACCTGAGTCTCCAACACGCTGTTACCGAGCTGAAGAAACTTCACCCGCGCATGACTCGAGGTCGACTGCGCCAGCTGTTTTGTCTCTATCCGAATCTGCCGCAACCATGGTTGGACAACCGCCGCACGGGGCTACAGGCCCGGTCTTTGGCGAAAAGAATCGCTGGGATGTTGGAGCTTGAGCCCATGACCAGCGAGGACATTTCTCGAGCCTTGCAAGGGGAGGGCATCGAGTGCCCAACCTCGACCGTCTCGAGTTTGGTGAGCCGATATCGTGACGACTATTTCGCCGAACTCCGGCCTGTCACCCTGGTCCAAAAGTTTTCTGCCGAACGGAACAACCGGATTGGCCGCTCGTTGCTGCAGCTCGCTATTCGTTGTGCTCCGCCGACCGCTGAGCGTGATCAGATTGCCGCGGTGTGGGCCAAGCTTCTCAAGCGTGCCGGCCTTGGCAGTGATCTACCCAAAAATGCCGTCGAGCAATTGGGCGAGTTCTGCAACAATCCTGGCGAGATCTCCTGGGATGAGCATCGCGCCCAGGTGTTTGCCGAGATCGTCGCGGCGTACGCACAGTCGATGCCGCGGACAGCGAGCGAGAACGACATTCGTTTGCGAATCCTCCACGACTATCCCATCGACCCGAAACGTTTCGGACAACTGAAAAAGAGATGGGAACGCAGTCCTGGCGATTACCCTGTTCTCAGTGGCTACTTCAACGCGAAAGGCAAGCTGCAGTTGCAAGGGTCGCGTCCGAGCAAACCGACAACGTCGGTTGTCGCCAACAGCCAATTCATGGGCGGCTGGGACTCGCAGCGAGATCTCGTGCCCACCAACAGCTCGAGCCGCAATGAGCTCGCAGTTCTCTCCCAGGCCCTGAGGATTGCGCTCTTGCAACCTGAGCTTGAGACGATGTTCGATGATCTTGTCAACGGCAAACCGCTTTGGGACAAGACCGTCCTGTGGGTGAGTCACGCGCTCGGCGACAATGTGCCCGTTGCTCGGATACTACGTCGCGCCGGTGCCAGCGGGCCCAAGACGATTGTCTGCGCCACCCCCTATGGTTCCAATCCACTGGTGACAGAAGCCTTGAGTCAATTGGGAACGCAAACCTTTCTCGCCCCCCTCGATGAAGCTGGATATCCGCAGGCCGTCGAAGCAGCCTTGGACAAGGCGATTGAGCTGCACAAGAGGGGTCAACCGATCATGGTCATGGACGACGGTGGCCTGGTTTCGAAGCTTATCGCCAGCAAACCGAAGAAGTATGCCAAGTATGCCCAAGATATCCGGGTCGTCGAGTTGACCACCCAGGGAATCATGCTGGCGGAGAACAAGGAGCTCTGTCACCTGGTGATCAGTGTCGCCCGCTCGATCATCAAGTCGATGACCGATCGTGCCAGTGGACAGGCGGTGGCCGGCAAGATCGTTCAGAAGATTCTTCGGACTGGTGACAATCCTCAGGGCAAAAAGATGGTCATCCACGGCTACGGCAACATGGGCACCTGGATCGCCAAGTACCTCAATGACGCCGGCATGGTGGTAACCATTGTCGACACCAGCCAATCGCAGTTGGACCGCGCCAAATCGGACGGTTTCGCCACTGTCCTCGCCAATGCCGACCATTCGCTCAACGCCGCCGAGGAGAAGGCTCTGCGTCAGGCCGACCATGTGGTTGGCATCACCGGCGGTCTGAGCATGGACATGCCGCGCTTCAGACTCCTCAAGGCCGGCGCTCGTTGGGCCTCGGCGGCATCGAAACGCAGTGAAGGAGCGATGGACGCGCTGACCGCGGCTGCAACCAGCAAGAAGATTCTCCCAGAAGACAATCCGCTCATTCAGAGCCGCACTGCGGTCTATGAAGTCGACGGCAAGGATATTTACGTCGACGGCGATGGCTGGCCTATCAACTTTGATGGCGGAATTGAGGTCTCGAACGCAACGATCATCCAATTCATGCACATGGCGATGCTGCTCGGCCTATTGGTCCAGGCGGCCAAGTCGAAGGGCCGGACCGGCCTGCAGAAGCTCGATCCAAAACTCGACGACTACGCCGTGAAGCGGCTGACACCCCATCTCGAAAAGCTTAGCGCCGATGTATACGACCCGGACAAATGGGCCGAGGACCTCGCCGCCGTCACTCTGCTCTACAAAGATCTGACCGCCGAAGACGCCCCGAGCGTGGGCAGTACCAAGGCATCGATGCTCCTGGTGCAAACGGCTATCAGAGATGCGGTCGCCAGCGAAGACCCGGACAAACCCTACACGGACAAAGAGCTCGTTGATGTTCTTGGTGCCCGCGGAATCGACATTGCCCATCGGACCGTATCGGGGCTGCGCAAGGCTTTGCAGATCCCCACCTCGGCTCGACGCAAATCGCGGATCACGATCGCGCAACCCGCTTCCCAGTGAGAACTGCGTTGCGCAACCGTCCGCCTAGAATCCCGTGGGATTTCAAATGGGCGCCGTGGCACGGCGTTTGCTTGTGCAAGTGGGATTGACAGAAACCCAGACGGCACTCATGATGCGTCCACCAAATAGGATGACTCAATGCTAACGAAAGAGACACTGGTATTTCTGACCTGCTTGGGTCTGGCTGGCGGCGGCTGCGGTCACGAAGATTCCGTGGGTTTTTTGACGAACGGCGACAGTGATTTTCTCAATTTTGAGGCGTTCAAGGCCGTCGATGGTGACGTCCTGTTTGTGCGAATCGCTCGCACGGAGTGTTTCGAGGGATGCGGCGGGTTTGGGGACTGCGCAGAGTACTGTCGAGACACCGTCGATCTCGATTGGGGCAAAGCGGTAGTCGAGTTGGACCCAGAGCCTGCAACGGTGACGAGTGAGGTCGGAGCGCGCGACAACCAATCATTTGCGGGTGACGAAGTTTCGGGCCTTAACATTGAAGCGACGAGTGTCGTTGCACCCATGCGAATCGACGTGAGGGTCGCCGGTAAGCAAGACTCGTGGATCTATACAGGCGAATAGCGTCGGTTCATCTCAGTTGCCCTGACCACCGTGCTTTTCACTCGCAACCGCTGCTCAAGGTCTCCATGTTTCTCCTGATGGCGTTCGCCGTGGTTTGTGAGGTATTCCTTCTTCGAACTGTCCTCGGTGGGGCGTGAACGCAATCCCGATGAACGAACAAATGCTAGGTGAGTTCAATGGGGCGCTGCAACAGCATCTGGCTTCGCGAGGAAACGGAGGATGTTGCCAATGGCAAAGCTTCAAAGGCCGAGATTGTCCGCAGCCCAAAGGCACCCATCGCCCCAAACAGCCGCTGGCAAGGACCAGGCGGGCGACGACAATGACATGTTCGTCTGGGTCCCGCGCGAGTGCTTTGTCTCGTTGGCCGAGGGTGCGGTGCTGCCCGAGCTGATGCTCATGCCAGCGTACGCAACCAGCGCCTACACGGCCGGGAAGAAGTGGAGCAAAACAGCCGAGCCGAGCCAGTGGCTGGGTACGCCCATCCTGCTCGGCGCGCGCGTGGGTGCGCTGGCGCTCCTGGAAGGAGGGACGGCAACGATGGCGGTCGTCTCCGATGGCTTGCGCGGCCTGCGCGGCGATGCGGCAAGCAAGATGAAGCGGCTCTTGCCGAAGCCGGGTCGGCGGGGGTCGAGGCTGACCTACCAGAGAATCCTGTCAGCGGCCGACGTCACTGTCTCGCGAGTCAAGAAGAAGGGCAGAACCGTCGAGCTCACCCTCCGCGTCCCACCCGATGGCCGTAACCTACCCTTCGAGAGCGAGACCGATGCCTTTGTGCTCCTGGTCTGGCCAATGATGATCTGGCCTTGGGAACAGGAACTCGCCATCGACTGCGCGCTCGGTCGGGCCATTTACGCCGACCTGGAGGAACGCGAGATGGCCGGCGCGCACCGCATCGCGGAGATTTTCGACGAGATCGCTAAAAAGTACGTCGCGGCGTTCGACCTCGAAGGGCCAGCCGCCACCGAGCCGCTCGCTCTCGATGGGCTCACGCTCGCCGCGGCCAAGGCCGCGCTGGAGGCCCCCTGGCCGACCGCGACCTTGCGCATTGTCGCCACCAGCCCGAAATGGATCGCACACCTCAACGCCTCCGCGTACGCCGCCGTGGCGGTGCACAAGTCGCCCATGCCCCCGCCCTGCGATCCGAAGCCCTGAGTCG
>Ga0156400_1094_pt1 | contig 14242 bp, 14 predicted proteins | sample RifOxyA3_FD_108044 | JGI IMG/M metagenome (GOLD analysis project Ga0156400, IMG submission 108044) | Deltaproteobacteria bacterium RIFOXYA12_FULL_58_15
GCTTTCATCGGCAAGGGCGAGCGCGGCACCGTCCAAGACCACGAGAATAACGCGACCAGCATCTGCGAACGCCTGATGACACTCATCGAGCGCGACTACGCCATTGTCATTGCCCATGGCAACGGACCGCAGGTGGGAAACCGTCTGCTCGCCACCGAGCGCCTGCGGGATGAAGTGCCGCCCATGCCACTCGACGTGCTGGTCGCCGAGACTGAAGGAAGCCTCGGCTATTTTCTCCAGCAGGCACTCCTTAATCAGCTACGTCGCCGAGAGGCCAAGCGCTACGTCGTCACCGTCGTCACTCAGGTGTTGGTCGACAAAGATGACCCTGCCTTTGCCCAACCATCCAAACCCATCGGGCCTTTTCTCGAGAAGGCGCAGGCTGAAGAACGTGCCGAACGCGACGGTTGGAAGATCGTTGAGGACGCCGGTCGAGGTTGGCGGCGGGTCGTTGCGTCTCCCATGCCCATCAAGGTCATTCAACATCGGATGATTCGCGATGCAACGATGCAAGGACACATCGTCATTGCCTGCGGCGGAGGAGGCATTCCCATCTTCAAGAACGCCAAGAATGACTATGAGGGCATCGAGTGTGTCATCGACAAAGATCTCACCGCGGCCGTACTTGCCAATCAGATCGGCGCTGAGCTCTTGATCGTGTTGACTGCGGTCCCGAAGGTCTATCTGAACTTTGGCAAGCCCGAGCAGCATGCCCTCGGGGCGGTAACGTTGGAGGAGATCGAGCGCCATATCGAAGAGGGTCACTTTCCCCCGGGCTCGATGGGGCCAAAGATTGTGGCCGTCCACAACTTCTTGAAACAAGGAGGGCGTCGCGCACTGATCACCGACCCGGAGCACCTCGTCGATGCCCTCGATGGCAAAGCGGGGACCCACTTCGTCGGGCGTTTGTAGGCCTATGTTGAGCTTTGTTCTTACCTTGTGTGTCATCCAGGGGGCCGTGAACGCGAGCACCGTGGGGGAAGTGTTTAATGATGGGCGTGACGCTTGGTCCCTGCATGACCAGAAGCTGATGAACCGTCAGTTGCGCAAGCAGATCGACAACGAGGACCAGAGTTTCCGAGTCGGCCGCGATCTCGGAATTGTTACTGTGGCGGCAGACGGTGGCATTGGTGCCCAGGCCGCCATGCCCAATAGCGCACTCAGTCGCTTCCACGGATTCTTTCTCCTCGATACCTACTGGGCGTTGCAGGTATTGCAGGGCCTCGATGTCAACCTCAACCTCAACATCCTCAATCCCAGCGCCAGTGATGGCTATCGCTTCAGTAGCCAAACCAACGCTGGAGTTGGTCTGCATCTGCATCGCGAAGTGGCGACCATCGCTGGTGCGCCGCTTACCCTCGATTTTGTCGGTATTGATCTCGATGTGGTGACTCTCGGCCAGGGGCTGCTCATCGAGCGGGTTCCCCTCGAAGGCCATGCTGCCAGTCTCGACTATCGCGGCGTCGAGTTGCGCGAGCTCTTTGCTGGGCGGTCGTTTTGGTTTGATGATGACGTTCAGACCCTTTCTCTGAGTGCGCTCGATGGTGCAATCGAGATGTTGGCCGTGATTTGGTTGACCGACGACCTGCTCCCCGGAATGGCCTCCAGCTTTCAGGTTGAGTCCGACCCAGAGGTTACGGTGCCACGTGTTGCGGCCTACTATTTAGGCGCGTCTGCCGAGCTCGAGCTCGATGAACACTTGCGGGTGGCAGTCGAGTATTCGGGAAGGGTGCGACCGCCAGTACTCAAGAATGCGGTCATGGCTCGAGTGGATCTGCTCTATCGTGACTTGTTGCCGACCTGGCGCCGCGTGGCACTCCATGTGGGCTATCAGTTTCGTTTCTATCAACGGGGATTTGGTCCACGCGATACGTTGGTGACGCCCACCGGGCTTCCCAATCTGCCGACGCGTGAGGATGCCTATGTCACAAACAGCATCGAGTACTTCGCTGTGTCGAAGTATTTTGATCAATGGTCCCACACGGTCATGGCTGAGGCAGATGTTTCCGTTTTCGCCAACCTGGAGCTTTTTGGTGAAGCGGAGTACTGGTTGCGTGCGCTTGACGATCCCAAGCCTGGCAGCAAGCGGGTCGCCTATGTCGACAGATTTGGTCGCGCGCCGGGTCAGAACGACGAGTTCTACTACAAGATCGGACTGCGCTGGTTGCCATGGGGGGACCTGCCACATCGAATGAGTGTGTTTGCGGGAAACAAGTTCGTCGCCAGCCTCTACGACGCCACCATTCCAGATTCACGTCGATTTGATCACGATCCGCTCATCGGCGTGGAAGCGGAGGTGTTCCTATGAGAGTCGTTGCCGTCGCTGCCGTCTCTACCGTCGTTGCCTTGGGAGGGTTGTCGACAGCCTGTGCGGTGACCGAGCAAGAGCACATGGTGGGCTCTTCAGTCGAGGTTCGGTGGAGCATTCCCGAAGACATGAGGTTGACGGTGCCACTTCGCTGGGCCGTCGTGTGGCCTGCGCGTGTCGCGGAAGCAGCGGGCGCAGAGGGAGCAGAGGGCGAGGGCGCAGAGGACGAGTCGATAGGTTTTGCCCTTGTGGCCGACGGGTTGGTGATCTCCGAGGTCTTCGACATTCCCCTATCAGTGCCTGACGCTTCGTTGTGGACTGCGGCAATGCCGGTGGAGTCGCTGTTGCTCGGTGGCAAGCTGACGACGGTCTGTTATCGTCCCAGGATTTTGCTCTATCTCGACCATGACCACTCCGGCGGTTTTGCACCGTCCTTTTTCGGTGGCGCAGGTGAAGATCAGGTTGTGGCCATCGATGGTGACGGCGGCTCAATATGCTTTCTTCCGGACCTCGAGAGTGCATTGCAGGGCGGTGGCCTGGAGTTCACCGATACGTATTATGCCATGACCGATCGTCGTTTCACTCCGTTTGTGCGGGTCATCGCTTACGGTGCGGATTTGTTGATGGACAGGGAAGTGTCGCCCCTCGAGCTCCGGCTCGCAGACTCTCCGGTTCCTGGTATGGACCTCGCTTGTATGCGCGCCGTCTATGGGAGTCGCTCGCCGAGCATCTTTGCCACCAGTCGGGTGTCGGCATTTGTGGACACACCGTTGGAGACGGGAACATTCTGCGGGCCGATTTTCCCTGAGTGTCAGGCAATCTCCTTCGAAGCCATGGACATCCCCGATGTATCGTCTTTGGACAACGGAACGGACCTGCGGGTCGCCCAGTGCCGCACCGCCGAGCGCGTCGAGGTCTTGGTGGTGCAACAGGCCCGTCTCGAGTGTGAAGACTGTTCCTGTTTCACGGTGGCGCACTCGGACGTCTATTTTGCTGAACCTTCTGCGCTTCCGTCATGGTGGCCGTGTGGCGACACAGTTTTGGTTTGCGAGTCAGACTTGCCCCTCTACACACTCGATCCGCAGTGTTTGCAGGAACCAGCGAGCGAATAGAAGGACAATGACGGGCGCTAACCTTGCGACACTGTAGCCACCGTTGTGAAAATGCTGTAGCTTGAAGATTGGAGGTGGCGCGATGACCGATCCCGCCCTGTTAAAACGGATAACCTCAAGAGCGGATGTGTTTGGCGGCAAGCCCATCATTCGTGACATGCGAATTTCGGTTGAGCTTATCCTCAGCCTGCTTGCACAAGGCGAACCTACCGAGGCTATCCTAGAAGACTACCCCGACCTCGAGCCCGATGACATCAAGGCCTGCCTTGCCTACGCCCATGCTGTCATTGCCCGCGACAGTCTCGAGCCCATCTCCGTCGCTGGCTGATGCGTTTTCTCGTCGACCGCTGTGCGGGCCGCAGATTGGCCCAGTGGCTGCGTGACATCGGTCACGATGTCGTCGATGCGCAGGAGGTCGGACCCGATCCTGGCGACCAAGCACTCCTCGAACAGGCAGCAAAGGACAAACGTGTTTTGGTGACTATTGATTCAGACTTTGGTGAGCTCATCCACCTTCACGATATGCCCCACAGCGGCCTGGTCCGGTTACCAGATGTGCCCGCAAGCCAACGCATCGGCCTGATGCAACAGGTTCTCGACAAACACGAGACCGCCTTGGAAGCAGGTGCGATTGTCACGGTGGGTCGTGGGCGCCTTCGCATCTCCCGCCGTTGACGGGACAGATATCTGACACGGCGACAGTGGTTCGCCCTCAGCATTACCGCGCGCTACTGCACGGCGTAGTTGCCCTCCGGAGGAGTCTTGCGAAACAGAGTCGGATCCGGAGCCGAGGACTCATATCTGATGCCAAGGCCATGACAGCGATGAGCTTGGCTGTAACCGATCCAGCGAGTGTTGCAGTTGACGCGGATAGGCGCTCCCTCAGGGGAGTAGAGGGTGACAACAATCGGGTCTCCGACATTGAGTCGAGCATTGTCCTGTGTTTGCAGAAATACTCCGCCGGGAGAGATGTCGCGGATTCGGCCGGTGCCGTGGGAACCTGCGAAGGAATAGCTCGCCTTGAAATTGACGACCTCTCGTTCATGCTGCCGCCGGGCCTGTCGGCACGGTTGGGCCACGCACAGGCTGAGGGTTGGGGCTGAAGCCATGAATGCCCGGCGTCGCTCTCCCAGGCGACGCAGTACAATGATCTCGGTGAGCTCTCCGGGCACGATGTTGATCACGAGATGGGTGGCATTTTGCAGCAACATGAAAAAACCGAGTCCTGCGCCGCCGGCTTTGTCCTCGGGAGCTACCTTTTCTCCTTGGTGACAACGACTCAGACAATTGACCACAGTCTGCGGCGGCAAGGACCCATAGGAATCCGCAACAGCAAGGGCTGCAAACGTTTCGTCGATCGCGATTCTTACGCGCACTGGGCGCGGGGAGACGATCTTGTCAGAGCGGTTACGAGCGGCATAGAAGTGCTCACCGTTGGCGCACGGCGCGTTGTAGATGGCGTTGGTGTAGAGCTCATCGAGAACCGTCGACAGGTTGTCGCGGATGAACGGGTGGGCATTGGCAGCTTCCAGCAATCGATCGGCCTGGGCGATGATGCCGGATTTTTCGTCGGAACGTTGACCGAGAAACTCGTGAACGTCCGCGTTCGGTGAAACCAAGTCTTCCAGAAACAGGAGCCTATTTTGTCGAGCAATCTGTCCGACAACCGCAGCCACGGCTTGTCGATCAATCTCCGGTTGTGTGCCCAATAGACAACGAACCGATGGGTCGGCGAAGGGATTGGTTTGGCGCTGGGTGCGAGTACCCGGCCACAGTTGAATCACCGGGGCATCAACCTGGAGGGGTTTGCCGTCACTGAAGATGATCATCGGCGCGGTTGTCTGCTCTGAGGTCTCGATGCCGAGATTGTGCAGAGCTGCGACCAGCTGGGTCTTCGCCACACCCGCCTGCATATCCACCAACGCCAACTTTGTGCTCATCGTTCGTGTGCCTCTGTGACAACATTCAGCAAGAATCGATCCAACGAGGGCCTGACAAAAAAGCATTGAAAAACAACAAGGAGCGAACAGGCTTTGGTGGTATGTGTAAACCGGTGCACATGCACGGGGGCACCCATGCCACATGTCACATTCCCATAAACATCTGTTTCAGCGGTGCTAGAGTTCATGCAGGTTTTCATGATCTCGACGAGCGAATCGAGCGCACTGTCAGCTTGGGAGGAAACCATGCGATCGCTCATGTTTCTCGTTGTTGCAACAACGATGTTTGTCGGTTGTCAGCGGCCGGAGTCGTCCCCCGCGAGCCCTGAGGGCAAGGTCATCCGCGTGCTTACCGATCGAACCTCGAGCCATCTCGACAACATCTTTGCGTACTACGAAAAAGAAACGGGCGTGAAGGTCGAGACCCATTACACTGGCGATGGCCTGCTTGCTCGATTGACAGAGCGCCCGCAGGAAGCAGATCTCATTGTCACCAAGAATGCCGATTTGTTGGAGATCGCCAAAACGAAAGGACTATTGGCACCGATTGCATCGCAAACGGTCTTCGACAATGTGCCGCGGGCGTTTCGTGACCCCGATGACCGTTATGTGATCTTGTCATTTCGTGCCCGCGCCATCTTCATTGCCAAAGCTCGAGTCGCCATCGATGAAGTGAAGAACTACAACGACTTGCTCGCGCCGCGCTGGAAGGGTCGTGTCTGTGTGCGCTCCGGTTTTCATGAATACAACGTCAGTTGGTTTTCACAGATGGCCGTGGTCGAGGGCATCGAGGCGACGGAAAAGTTCATCTTTGGGCTGCGCGAAAACCTGGCCCGTTCGCCCCGCGGCAACGACCGCGCCCAGGTGCGAGCTCTACTCGAAGACGATTGTGACCTCGCGGTTGCCAACTCCTATTACATGGGGTTGATGCGCAGGAGTGAAGATCAGAAGAGGTGGGCCGCAGCGTCGGAGGTGGTCTTCCCAGAGCAAGAAGGGCGGGGTGCCTACGCCATGCGAAGCGGTGCTGCGCTGACCCACAGCAAAAGCCAACCCTGGCGGGCCAGTCACCTATTGGAGTTTCTCACGGGGGAGATGGCACAGCACTATTTCTCAGAGGCCCTCGACGAATATCCTGTCAAACGCGGTGTGCCACCGTCGGCAATGAATGCAAGTCTCGGCAAAGCACAAGGTATTGAAGACGGCGCCTTCAAAGTGAATCTGGTGTCTTTGGCTGAGGCGACCAAGCAGCGTGATGCCGTGTTGGATGTTCTCACCCGCGCCCAATTTGACGGAAAGTAGTCGCGCCTGATGCGATGGCTCTGGGTGATATTGTGCGCGGTTGTCGCGGCCCCATGGGTGGCGATTGTCGCACGTGCAACAACGTCCTGTGATCTTTCCTTGTGGGCCATGCACGCGGTAGAGCTCGGCACTGTACCGCGGTCTTTGTTGCTTGCGGCTGCCGCCGCGCTGATGGCTGCTGTGCTTGGCGCAGCGGTAGCGTACCAGGTTTCTCTGCGAGAGTTCCCGTTGCGCCGCATGGTGGAGAGACTCCTGGTGCTGCCTCTTTTGTTTCCTCCATTTGTTTTGGCGGCAATCTACCGACGCTTGTCTTTTTCGTGGCGGCCAGTGGGTGTTCGACTCGACCTTGAATCCAGTGCAGGTTTCATCTTTGTCATGTCGGTCGCTCTTTTTCCCTACGTCTTTTTGCTGTCACGGGCGGCACTGCAATCCCATGGACGCGGTTGCATCGAGGTGGGCAAGAGCGTGGGACTGCCTCTGTGGCAGTGTTCGACTCGCTTGGTCTTGCCGGTGGTCGCCCCAGCGATATCGGTCGGCGCACTGCTGGTCTTTGTCGAGGCCTCGGGGGAGTGGGCAACCGCCTCCTTTTTGTCGATGCCGACGACGGCGGTTGCCATTCACCAATTGTGGTTCGCAAGGGATATGCCGCACCTCGCGGCACAACTAGCGCTCTTGTTCATTGCCGCTGTTGTGATGGTCTATGCCCCCTTTGCTCGTTGGGGGCGTGGGCGAAGAATGGAAAGTTGGGGGCCGCCGGTCGCACCGCCGCGACCGGAGCAGAACGGTGGACGTCCCGCCGGATGGTTGCGCCTTGGTTTGTGCGCTACACCGGTATTCGCCGGCTTCGTGTTACCCGCAGCCTACGTGCTATTTGGTTTTGTCCAGACAGTTGCGACCATCGATCTCTCTTCGTTGTGGGCATCAACGTTTGCGTCTGCGACTCTCACGTTGTCGGTCTCGTTGATTTGTCTGGCCATGGCCCTGGCCATGGTTGCGGCGGCAGGTCGCGGTGGGAGGTGGGTGTTGCGCGGGCTCGTTCTGTCGTACACCGCGCCAGCGATGGTCGTCGCGGTGGGCACGCTGGTCTTTGTCAACGCCGTCTTCCCCGACGCCGAACGTTACAACGATGTCACCTCGTTTGTCGTTCTCGCATTTGCCGTCGCGACCAGATACTCAGTCTTTCTCCTCGTGCCACTGTCAATCGGTATGGCGTTGGGTCGCCGGGGCATCGAGGACCTTGGTGTCGCGATGGGCCTCTCTCGAACCCAGAGCTTTTTGCGTCTACAGTTGCCAATGCTGCGCCCGTTTGCCGTGGTGGGACTCCTGTTGGTCGTCGTGCAGGCTTTGCGGGAGGTTCCCCTCTCTGTCGTCCTGGGACCGTTCTCCTTTCGAACCTTGGCAATCAAGACCCACGCCTACATCGATATCGATTTGCTTCCCGAGAGCTCTACCTGGATTCTCGCAATGGCGCTCTTGTCGTTGTATCCCATCTTGACCATCGAAAACCTTCTGCGTCGGAGCAGGTGATGTTGGAGCTCGACAACGTCAGCAAAACGGTCGATGACCAGGCGCTGTTGAAACGTGTGAGCGCACGGGTTGAAGCCGGCGAGCTCATCGGTGTGCTCGGACCGACCGGCAGTGGCAAAACGAGTCTTTTACGTGTCATCATGGGACTCGACAACATCGACGGGGGTGAGGTGCGTTATCAAGGCACCACCCTCGCGAAACGCGGGCGACAACTGGTGGCGCCGCATTCACGTGGCTTCTCGATGGTGTTCGAGAGCCCTCAACTGTTGCCCTTTGCCACGGTCACCACGAACATTCTCGTGGGCAGGCGCCTAGGGGACGCCGGTGCCAAAGAGCGGTTGTCATTCGTCATGGACCTCGTGGGCCTAAGAGAGGTCCGTGACAGAGTCGCCCACACGCTCTCGGGGGGCGAACAACAGCGGGTGGCACTAGCCCGCGCTCTCTTTGTCGAGCCCAAGCTCCTTTTGCTCGACGAGCCCTTCGCTGCCCTCGACCGTACGTGGCGAGAGACGTTTGTTCCCAGGCTGCGGGCCTATTTGGAGGAGCGGGGCACCGCGGCGATCTTGGTGACCCATGATCGCGAGGAAGCCCTCGCTTTTGGCCACCGAATATTTCTGGTGAGAGCCGGCGAGCTCGTGCGAACTGGCTCGGCCGCAGAAATTTACGGTCGGCCCCGGGACGAATGGGAGGCGCGCCTGTTGGGGGAGTGCAATGTCCTGTCGGGCGATGTGGCCAGGAAGACCTTTGCCGCACACCTGCAATCCGAAGCGGTCATGATTCGGCCGGAGAACATCGTGTTGACTTCTGACGACACCGAATTGGGCAACGCTACCTTGGTAGACGCCAGCTTCAGGGGGCCACACTGGACAGTCATGGCGCGTACAGACGACGGTGTTGAATTGTTGGTGCGAGTGGTCGGCGAGATGCCGCTTCAGAGTGGCGCACGGGTGCGCCTTGGATTGCGTCGGCCCGACTATGCTGTGGAGCTCGAGCGCCGCGAGGAGCGCGAGCGACTTGAGGAGTTCGAGAGACTTGGGGAGGGCGAGAAGTAATGCGAATCCTCAGAGTGCGTCGGGGATACACGACCAACTCTTCCGGTGCCAACGAGTGGGTGCCACCCGCCAATCTCGGCAAAGGTAGCACGACTCTGCCCGAGCATACCGACCGAGGCGTCGAAGCATCACCCGCCGAGGTAAAACAGGTCACCATCATCGCCGCACAACCGCGCCCACAACAGGATGAACCGTCGGCTGCGGGTGCCTCGAGAGCCGTGGGGAACATCGGCATCGTGGGAGTCTTGGTCGGAGTTGTCTTTTTCCTGTTTGCGGCCACGCGGTTTCTTCGGCGCATGTGGGCGAAGAGAAGGTGACGACTCTTCTTCTGCGGCGTGAGCCCTTTGGCGGCATTCTTTTTTCACCAGATGATGCCGTTCACGTCGATCTCGATCACGGGGCATTCACTTTCATCCGTGAGCACATTGAAAATGGTCGTCTAGCTGCAACCCAAGAAGAGCTCGACGTACTCGACCAGGTAATCGCGGAGTTAGATGGATCGGTTCGCGTTGCAGATCGAACGCTCCGGGTTGTTGATTACCAACGAGATGTACGTGCGTTTCCCTTCCAGGTGCTCAACGCTCCCACGCTTGTCGATTTTCAGATCACCACCGAGTGCCCACTGGAGTGTCCACACTGTTATGCCTCGTCTTCGGCCAACGGTGTGTCGGTCGATATCGCCGACATCGAGCGGGTGTTTCGGGACCTGCGACACAATGGCGTCACCCAGGTGGCCATTGGGGGAGGGGAACCTCTGGTCCACCCCCACTTCGTCGAAATACTCGAGCTGAGCTCTGCGTACGGATTGGTACCAAACCTAACAACCAATGGCGTCCATCTCGGTCCAATCGAGCTTGACGCCATTGAGCGCTATTGCGGTGCGGCGGCTCTGAGTCTCGAAGGGGTGGGAGACGCATTCGGTCGCACGCGCAAAACTGGGTTCGAGTTTTTTCGCCAACGTTTAGGCGAGATGATCGACCACGGCATTGCCACGGTGTTGCAGGTAACCCTCAGTCAGCAAAGCTTTTCCGAGCTCGACGCAATCGTTGATTTCTGCGCGGGTGAGTCACGGCTCTACGGGGTCATCTTTCTCGCCTACAAAGAGGTCGGGCGTGGGCGCGGGTTCGACCGGACACTTGCGAGCTTGCCTGCCGAGCACGTTCACGAAAAGCTGCGCGCAGCGTTTCTGCGTTTGTCGCAGACGACGCGAGTCGGGTACGACTGTTGTCTGACCCCAGCCATGGTCGGTTTCGCATCCGAACTGGGTTTCTCCTCCGACAACCAACTCGAGGGATGTTCAGGCATGCGCTCCAGTCTGGGCATCGGTGTCAATCTCGATGTCGTTCCTTGTACCTTTTTGCCCCAAACAACGGTTGGTTCTCTCCGAGAGAGCTCGTTATTCGATATCTGGCGAAGTGAAGCCGCCAACACTTTTCGTGAGCGTATGGCCGCCCATGGCGAACGTCAGGGTTGTCGATCCTGCGACAGCCGTGCCTCCTGTCTGGGCGGTTGTCCTGCGTTCGACCTGGTTCGTTGTACAAATCACGTTGCTTTCGAGCACCTAGCCTTGAGCGCCGGTCGCTTGTAAGTCTCCGTTGGCGACGGAATCGAGGACGAAGACGATGCGCGAAGCCCTTTTCATTCTCTACGTCAGGGATCAAACGACCAGCACTAAGTTCTACGAGCGCACGCTTTCGACGCTGCCTCGCCTCAACGTGCCCGGCATGACCGAATTTCAGCTCACAGAGTCCAGCGTCCTTGGTCTGATGCCCGAGGCAGGGATCAAGAGGCTGCTGCCCAACATGCCGGACCCGGCAAGCGGTGGCGGTGCGCCGCGAGCTGAGCTCTATCTATACGTCGATGATCCTGCGGTCATGTTCGACGCTGCAGTCGCGGCGGGTGCCAAATCGCTGGATCCACTGAAGAAGAGGGACTGGGGCGACAAGGCCGCCTATTGTCTCGATCCAGATGGACACGTTGTTGCGTTTGCATCGCCAGCAGCGCCCATTAACCCGCAGCAGTAACGGGAGATGGAGTGGGCGCTGGATCCGACCCCAAGACTGATGGCTGAATCCGCACCAGAGTCTGGTCGCAGATTTCGGCGTCCAAGTTGTCGGCTCCAGACATTTCCTCAGCGAAAACCGCAGAAGGGAATTTTGAAAAGGGGCGGTGACGTTGCGATCAGCCGTGCACGACCTTGCCGAACGACCTCATCCACGAAATCTCTTCGTGATTCATCGGGCCTTTGGCCACGCCTTCGAGGTTTTCACGCAGCTGTTCTGATGAAGCGGGACCGCTCAGGCAAACGGGAATGCTCGGGTGCGTCAAGGAGAACCGATAACAATCGGCGGCGTTTGGGATCTTGCCGTCCCAACCCTTGTGCGGCTTGAGCAGCTTCCGCCAGGACGTAGCGGTGTAGCAACATAGGAAGCGGCGCTCCCTGGCGAGGTGGGGGAAGATGTCCTGCTCGGCACCCGGATGTGCGGCGTTGTAACGGATCTGCAGCATATCGAGCTCGCTATTGGCCGCCAGGCGGCCAGCTCGGGTCCGATTGTGGATCGTGACCCCAATCGCCCGAATCTTGCCCTCGGTGCGCAAGGCCACGAGTTCGTCGATGACGCCGCGCGTGTCCCACGCGGTGACGCCCAACCAGAACATCTGAAAAATATCGATGTAGTCAGTTTTCATCTTGCGCAACAGACTCTCGACGGCGCTTCGATAGTGGAAGCCAAACGGTCCACCCGTGCCCGCGCAAAGAATCATCCGCTCGCGGTCAGTTGCCAACGCTTCTCGGACGCCCGCCAGAGCCTTTTTTGTTCGCATGCCCGTCCAGAAAATGTAGTTGACCCCAGCATCACAGGCCTCTCGCACGCCGCGGCTGTCGATTCCATAGTTGCAAGCAAGCCCCAGCGGGTGAGCAGGTTTGCCAACGACCGGGAGCAGGACGTGCTCGAAAGTTGTTTCCTGCTTTCGCGGTGATGCAGTCACAGGACCTCCGTTGCTAGCGAAAATGCTGACCGAGCATAGCACGACGAGCGAGCGGATCATCGGCGGCATGGGTTTGGATGCCGACACACACAAGGACTGGATGAGAAATCGTCTCAACGATCTGAAACTGAACCCGCACCAGACCGTAGGAACCACAAACGCCATGGGCCACTAGCCACGGAGTTGACGGAATCTTCTTATCAGCCATTTTCGCGAGCATCGGCCCTACACTCTTCTCCACACCGATAAAGCGATTGGCCTCGTAGCGCCCAGCGATTTCCGGATCGGCCCGGTAATTGGGTTGGCCGACCATTACCGTCCCCGTCGACATCCTCGAACCGAAGAACGCCGTAGTTGGCACCGATTGGCTCCCCGAGCCGGGCCGCCGGATTGGAGCACCTGACAGGAGTATAGGCCGTGTATCTGTCACCAGCTCCTGGAAAGTCCTGCTCGAAACAGATGTCGAATTCGGCAAGGGGATTCTTGGGTGTCAGCGCCACTATCAACAATGCAATGACCGCCACAAGAAAGCCGACTGCGACAATGCTACCCGCTATAGCAAGCGACTTTCTCATTCTTGATCCCGCACAGTGCCGCAGAGCAGAATCCGTATCAAGAACATTGGCCGTGAGCACAAGTCTGGCCATTGGGGCAGACAGTCCAGCAACTCCCACAGTGGTTGGTGTCGTTCGCCACATCCTGGCATTCGCCCCATGGATTCCAATCCTCGGGAATAAGTGTGGGACAGCAGGCACCTGCTGTCCCATTACCATGGCTTAAAGACAAACAGGGCACCGACACCGATGAAGGCGAAGCCAACGATGTAGTTCCACCGCAATGATTCTTCCAGATACACGATCGAGAACACCGCGAAGATCACCAACGTGATGACCTCTTGGATGGTCTTCAACTCGGCGGTGGTGAAACCGTCAAGACGGCCAAACCTGTTGGCCGGTACTTGGAAGCAATACTCAAAGAAGGCAATGCCCCAGCTAACCAAGATCACAATCCAAAGCGGTGATTTGAGGTGGTTCTTCAAATGGCCGTACCAAGCCACGGTCATAAACACATTTGAAATCAACAGAAGGGCTATCGTACGCATGGGTTTCTGAGTCTTCCTCTGGCCTATCCCTCCCGGAGAGGTCGGTCGACCTCGCTGTTGGTGGGCTTTTTGTCCAATAGCTCGCGACGCAATTCGGGTTTGATATCCCATCCGTCGGGATCGTCGTGCACTTTCCAACGCTTGTGCATCCACAACCATTGTTCGGGATGCTCGCGGATCCAACCTTCAATGTGGTGATTGATTCGTTGGGTGTTGTGCCAGAGGTTTTTCTCGGGGTCGTCGAACGGTGTTTCGAGCTCGATAGGTGGCTCAATGCGCACCACGTGGTGTCCAGGACGGGTTGGATCGCGAAAGGTGACCACCGGTAGGAGGGGAGCGCCGGCCTCCATTGCGAAGCGTGCCGGTGCCGGTGACGTCGATGCGAGCTGACCAAAGAAAGAACAGACGACGCCGCGGTGGGCGGGCATGTGTTGGTCGACCAACAGGCAAACGATCTCCCCTTTGGCGAGAATCCCTCTTAGCTGATCCTTTGAGCGTTTGGGCGAGATGGTCTTGTAGCCGGTGAGATCGCGGACTCTGGCGACGTAGTCGTTCACTGCCTGATTCCTGAATTCACGCACGACCGCGTGCAAAGGAATGCCGAGCATGGCCTGGGTGGCGGCCAGCATTTCATAGTTGCCCATGTGGGCCATCACCACGACGACACCCTTGCCGCCGTCCATTGCGTCAAAGAGGATGTCAAAGTCACGGCGTTCAACGAGCTCTCGCGCCCGCTCTTGTGTGAGGTCGAGCATCCGCAGGGATTCGACCGCCATCATCGTCTGGTGTGCAAAGCAACGGCGGACGATTCGCCGACATTCGCTGTCGGGCAACTTGAGGGCACGTTTGACATTGGCGATGGCAACCTTGCGCCGGATCGGTATGACGTAATACCAAAACCAACCGAGGGCTTG
>Ga0156400_1364_pt4 | contig 14212 bp, 13 predicted proteins | sample RifOxyA3_FD_108044 | JGI IMG/M metagenome (GOLD analysis project Ga0156400, IMG submission 108044) | Deltaproteobacteria bacterium RIFOXYA12_FULL_58_15
GAGCCATACCGCCGAATCGACCTTCCACGGGCGCAGCGTCCCCCGAGCCCAAAGGCACCGCCCCGGAAGCCACTGGGCCAACAGACCATTCCCCCGCATCAACCACGGTGACCGCAGGCAACAGAATCACGGCAAATAGGCAAGACATGCCCCCAACGAACCACAAAGCCCGAGAGAAAACCAGGCATGTCGCTGGACATGCTGGACATGAGTTTTCGCGCGTTTTTTGCCTATTTTGAGAATCCGGATCATAACGGTGCAAGAAGGCACAGGTTGCGCGACCGGTGCCTGCGTGAACAATCGGAGGAACCCATGAAGTTGAATCGCAATCCAATGCCCAACCACGTTTGGCTTGGTGTCGTCGTTGCCCTAGGTTGGTTGATCGTAGCGACGGGGTGCGCTCGCGCGGTGGTCCCGACGGCCGCGGCCACACCTCCCGTCATTTCCGCATGCAACACCAATCCAACTGATTTGGCCCTGGCTGTGCGTGAACAAAGTCAGCATTTCGACATCTGCGCCCAACTCGCCGATGTCAGTGTTGTGCAAGCGACCCGCGACTATGTCCTCGCATTTGTGGCCACGCCCGCCGGCCGGCCAGAGTCGGTCTTGTTATTGGGATCCGACCTCGCTCCAATCGTCGGCCAGGCTCCCGCATGCTTTGCCGCCGTCATCGAGAGTATCGGTCTCGCACGTTCGGGGGGCGGCGAATGTCCGGTCACTGTCCCGCTAACGGTCCCATTGCACACAACGGCCAGCGCTTTTGACCTTCCCGCGCAGGATAGCTGGATAGCGTCGATTCACTGAGCGGCCCGATGTGATGAGCGGTTGACGTGCCAGATCAGCCAGAACAACCAGTCACGGTACCACAATGAATCTCTCTGGTTTGAAGGCGGTTCTTGCCCCACTTCACGCCAAGCTCGACGCTGGAAAACGTTGGGACCAGGCAGAACGCCTGCTCAAGCTCGCACTGCGGTGGGCCAACGATCTGGACGGCGAGATCGATCGGGATCTGCTCGCAACCCTCGCGTTCACATTCACATTGCGCGCCGAAGTTCGCGCTCCCACATCGACCCGCAGCTCAGTGGAGGCGGCTCTGGCTGAACAGGGTTGGACACCCCTTTCCACCCGCGAGCTCATACGCGCCCTCGAGCGAATGCCGGACAAACCTGCAACCGATGAAGAGAAGCTCATCGTCGATGCGGACACCTATACTCAGCTGGGGCTATTGGGACTGTGCCGCCACTTCGCCAGTGGCGCGAGCGCCGGAATGTCACTTGCGGATTGCGAAAGAATGGCGAAGAAGGCCTTGAACCGACGGGTATACACGCCACGGGCACAAGCCGATTGCCAACCACGACGGGATCTACTGCGGCAGTTGCTCGTCGAGCTAAACAAGGATTGCAACTGAAAACACATCTGCCCTATTCCCTCGCGACACTGCTCTCTGGTACGTGACAATCGTGCAACTTGAAGCAACCTTGCTAGAGAACGTTCCCCTTGCCGATCTGACGTCACTCGGCATAGGTGGCCCTGCCCGCTACGTCGTTGACATCGACAACACCGTACGCCTGACCAATGCATTGACATGGGCGACCAAGATGGACCTGCCCATCCTTGTCCTGGGTGACGGAACCAACGTCGTCGTCGCGGATACGGGTTTTGACGGCTTGGTGGTCCGCATGAACAATCAGTCGGTCGAGTGTGACACAGACGAGACCAAAGCCCGCGTCATTGCCGACGCTGGCGTCAGCTGGGACACGCTCGTTGAGTGTTGTGTGAACGAAGGCTGGACTGGCATCGAATGTCTCAGCGGCATCCCAGGGCGCGTAGGTGCCGCGCCAGTACAGAACATCGGTGCCTACGGCCAACAGCTCAAGACCACCCTCGACGCCGTCCATGCTATCGAGCGGGCCACGGGCAAGAGCCGGCGAATAGCTGCAACAGACTGTGGACTTGGCTATCGAACCAGCGTCTTCAAACAATCAGGGCGCGATGGTTGGGTGATCACCAAGGTGGAGCTACGGCTCGAGCGGGAGTCCACCTCCGTCGTCAGTCACCACGATTTGCTGCGCATACTCGGCGACAGGCAGGCGGACGTGGCCGCCACCCGCCAGGCTGTGCTCGAAGTGCGGCACAACAAGTCAATGCTTCTGGATGCCGACGACCGCAACAGCAAAAGCGTCGGATCCTTTTTCGTCAACCCCGTCGTCAGCGCGCTCCGCGCCAACGACATTGCCCGCATCTTCGCGGACGACAAGATGCCGCAACAACCCGCGGGCCATGGCCACGTGAAACTTTCTGCAGCCTGGTTGATTGAACACTGCGGTTTCACCCGTGGGGAGTCCCACGGGAGGGTAGGACTCTCTGATCATCACACCTTGGCCATCGTCAATCGCGACAACGCCACGGCCAAAGACGTCATTGCATTCGCACAGAGGATTCGAAGCCGCGTTGCCGAAGCGACGGACATCGTACTCGAGCCAGAGCCCGTTTTCGTCGGCTTCGATGCACCCGTCTTCTATGAGTGAACCCTGACGTCAGAAAGTTGGGCGGGCCCGCAATAGGCCGTACACGCCCGCACCTGGGGCCCGGAACTTACAATAGCGACCACGTTTGGTGCTCCACATGCGGGGAAAGTCGATCATCGCCGTTGCCGCCGTTTTCGGCTCGAGGGGGCGTTTGTCCATCCATGAGCGCACCACCATGAGTTCCTTGCGATCGAATGCTGCTGGGCGCTTTTCCATCGCCGCCATTTTTTCGACGATGTCGCGGCCCCTGGCAATCTCGCGGATCTCCCGTGCGTGGGCTGCGGTCTCGTTCTTGTCCTTGCCCTTCTTTGTGCCCCCTCCACCGCCCCCAGAGGCACCTCCACCCTGTCGACCATCCCGGTTGGTGCGAGGGGACGGGGGAAGAGGTCCTTTGCCGATGTCACTCATGGATCAAGGGAGCCCCGAAAGGTCAACGAGAATGACGAGTAGACGACTCAAATCGAGATCCCGTTGGTCCCGTTCACGCACGTAGCTCGAGAGCCACGCTGTGTTACTCGCAGGATCGATGACCATACTCGCAAAACTGCCAAACGCGCCGTCGGTAAGCTGGGGCTCGATAAACCAATTCGATCCGTCATGGGTGTAGGCAAGAAGGAGGTCATTCTCTGTTTGGTCTTGATAGGCAATGTAGATGTCATCACTGCTGCTGCCGAAGCCAACGGATGCATTGGCACCAACGAGGTCGTATCGTGTGGATCGGAGTCCATTGTCGACGAGCCTCACCGTCCCCCCAGTGAACTCTGCACCGGTGTACACGTAGAGACTGTCGCCCGCTCCACCCTGATAGGCAATGGCAAAACGATCGCCACTGGGAGCGACGGCCATGGATGCCGCTTGTCCACTGTCGGCACCAAATCCACAACCCACTGGCATCGATACCGTATGGAAATCGGTTGCGGCGTGATTGACATTGAAATTGGCGGTCGCTCCCCGCAGCTGCTTCTGCATGCTGTCGTAGTACGCCACCGTTACCTTGTCTTGATACAGGACCAACGAAGTGAACAAGCCGACGCCTTCGGGCACTCCCCCTATTGTCGAAAACGGCGTGTGATACCGACACTCGGCATTGTCTGCAGTATCATCCACACAGACTTCCCCGACAGGACATTCGGGCGGACATTCTTCGCCCTGAGGGCATGGGGGTGCACAATGCCCATCACGCGCCAGGCGGCAGACATTGCCTTCGGCGGCATCCGCCACACACATGTAGTCGGTGGTTGGACACACGCCATCGCAAGGCTCAGACAATCGCAGAGGCGCTGCAACTCGACACGTCGACCCACCCACATCGACGCATGACTCACCGCATGCGCATGTACTGGCGCAGTCATCGCGTGGCGATACGCAGCCAGGGACGCCGCCGTCGAGCACGCAAACCTCTTGGGGGCCGCATTCGCCGTTGCACGACCGCACGCGCTCGATGGGAACCCTTTCCCAATCATCATAACCAACGGGTGAGCTGACCAAGGAGCGGGCGTACATGGGACCGGTGACCAGTTCGCCATTCACCCACACTCGATGGGCGTAATAGGCAACATGGGCGATGCCCGAACTGTCGACAACCAGGGAGGTGAAGCGACCTACGTCGCCCGTGTCGAGACCGGCGATGTCCCTGCCATCATCAATGAGCCCGACAGACCAGACTTCTTCCACAGGATCATAAAGTGCGAACTTGAGGTCAGCGTTGTCCACGTCATAGTAGGCGATCCGAGGCGCATCCTGGTACAAGGCAACCGAAGTGTAGGTACCAACGTTGGGACCCTCACCATTACGTCCGGCACGAGGACCCGTGGGATCTCCCACCACAGGCCCGTCAGTGGGCACCCCGTCAACATAATCGAGAGTTTGCAGTTGGCCCGAGGCTCTGCCGTGAAGACCCATGACCAAGTCGCCGTACTTGCTGTCATAGCCAGAAACAAAAACAGTGTCGTCACCGAGGGCGATGTCGGAGAACCTGCCCCATGGTCCCGGTCGTAAGGGTGGTAACGTGCGACACTCACACGTGACAGCGCAACACCTCTCCCACAGCATCCAATCAGGATCGGAATAGACGAGGATCTCCGCATCCCCGCATTGAAGGTCGCAGCCATGGTCCGTGTTCGGCAAGTTCTCTGGCGGTACCTCACATCGATTGGTGTCAATATTGCAAACCTGGCTGGGACCGCACATCCTGCATTCCCCCGAGGCGTCGGGCTCACAACATGGAGGAACGTCGCTGCTGAAACAGCGGCCGTTAAACGGCTGTCCGCCGAGCGGGCACTCTCCAGAAACTGCCGATGGTCTTGTGCTATCCGCACACAAACCGTCAGCCGCGGGAGGGGGGCAGCCGTCCGCGCACAACTCCCCCGGACTCACCGGGAGAAAACCGCAGGTCTTCTGTTCGGCGTTTATCTGAGGGCGCAAGCAACACGACTCCCCTTGTCGGCAGGGCGTGTCAGGGCAGACGGTGATGCGGGATTGGGGAACAACACACTCGCCGCTGCCCAAACAGACCATGCCCGGACAACAGCCAGGCACCGGGTCGCCTGCATCACAGCGAGCCGGGATGCACTCACCCTTGGCAAAACGCTCGTCCTTGCCACACGCCTGATCCTCCGCAGTGGGAGGTCCACCTCGGTCTTCACAAAGCCACGGATCTGCCGGTTTGAAAGGGTCGTCGCTACAATCGCAACCGCGAAGCGACGTAACCGCCAACAATGCCATGGAGGTTGCAACCCAAATCGACCGTCTCATGTTCAACTCAATGCAAGCGTTGTGTGTTCTGTGGAGAATACCAGGGCAAGGGTGAGAGTCCAGCCAGAACAGCCGAGGGTTCTTGCGTTGAACATCCCTGCCAATTCGGTGAGGGTTCGGCAACCTCGACGACTTCACCGTCGGCAGGCAGCACAGCGCCCTCGAAACCGCCGCGACTACCCGATTTTCATTGACCACCCTGACGTGGTGCGCCATAGTGCGACCGCGCCTCCCGGAAGATTGTCGCTGGAAAAGCGGCCCGGTGGAGGCAACGGAGAAGCACTGCAGTTTTTGGAATCGCGCCAGAGACACCATCTCGAGAGGCGCGAAGAAGGTCCTCCATGTCTGACGTAACCGCTGCAGCGGCGGGTGAGGTTGCTCCTCCCCCCGCAGATGATGAAACGGCTGAGCAGAGCTTTGCTCTGTTCCCCATAGCCATCGAAATCCGCGAAGCACTCAGCGAGCTCGGTTACGACAAACCGACCGCGGTGCAGACTGCGGTAATAGAACCAGCAATGGCTGGCCACGACTTGGTCGTACAGGCCAAGACCGGCTCAGGGAAGACCGCGGCCTTTGGCATTCCCCTCGTGGAAAAGATCGTCGCCGGCTCAGGCGAGCCTGGCTGCCCGCTCGCCCTCGTGTTGACACCGACCCGCGAGTTGGCTCTGCAGGTGGCCGAAGAACTGTACAATCTGAGCAAAAGAAAGGAGACCAAGCTGTTGGCCGTGTATGGCGGCGTACCCATGGGCAAGCAAATCGCCGGTCTCAAAGTGGGTGTTGACATCATCGTTGGCACCCCGGGTCGTCTCCTCGATCACATCCGCCGCGGCAACCTTTCGCTCTCCGCCTTGCGCATGGTTGTCCTCGATGAGGCAGACGAAATGCTGTCGATGGGATTCTGGGATGACGTGACCGACCTCTTGCGCATGTCGCCCGATTCGCGACAGACCATGCTCTTTTCGGCGACTCTTCCCTACCAAATCGCACGCGCCGCTGCGGAATTTCTCAAGCAACCGACGCGATTGGACCTGTCAGGGGACATTCTCACCGTCGCGGAAATCGACAATTGCATCGTTCACGTTGTTCCCGATATTCCCAAACCCCGACAGCTGCTCTACATTCTCGAAACCGAACAACCCGAATCCGCCATCATCTTCTGCAACACCCGCAACGAGGCGGAGATGATCGCAAAATACCTCACGCAATCGGGTTTCGTTGCCGAGGCTCTCACCGGCAACTTCAAGCAGCGCGACCGTGAGAGGGTCATGCAGCGCATCAAAGCTGGTGATCTGCGTTTCATGGTCGCCACAGATGTTGCCGCCCGCGGCATTGACATCGACGACCTCTCCCACGTGATCTTGTACTCCCTACCGGAGTTCAGCGAAGTTTATGTGCACCGCGTCGGCCGTACGGGTCGAATCGGCAAGCTCGGCACTGCCATCAGCTTGGTGGATGGTAGAGGCCTCGGTACATTGAGCGTGCTTGAACGCGAATTCAATATTTCATTCACAGAGAAGACACTGCCGGATGAGCAAGACGTTCTCAAACGGCGCAGCGAGCGAATCATGAAAGACCTTTCAGAAAAGGCGTCGGTCGCCGAAGTGGGCCAACATCTATCCGTGGCGGAAGAAATCATTGGCAGCACCGATGGCGCACAGGTGGTGGCATTTCTACTCAAGTCGTATTTCAGCGTCCGCGCCGTGGATTCCGATCGGCACAGCAGCAGCGGCAGCAATGGCAGCGGCAACGGTGAACAAAGCCGACGGCAGGTGGCCTCAGACAACAGCGACAATCAGGACCCAGCCCGTCGCGGCCGACGTCGTCGCAGTCGCCGCGGCCGGCGCCCCCGACGCCCCAACGAGGGCCAGGATGCCGTTGCCGAAGGCGAATCAACCAATGGCGCAGCATTTGACAACCCAAGCAACTCCGACCCCGTTGACCTTGGTGACACTGGCGAGACGACCGTAGCCAGCACCGATGTTAGCGTCGACAGAATGAAACACTTGCGCGTCAACATCGGCTTTGAGGATGGTTTCAAAGGCCGTGGTGCCGTCGCAAAAAAAATCTCGGCCCTCGCAGGCCTCAATGACGGAATCATCCAAGAGGTCGAGTCCCGACGCGACTATGCGGTTCTCAAGGCTACCCCTGAGATTGCGGAACTGGTCGTCGAACGAGTCGACGGTGCGCAAGTGGGCAAGAAGACCATTACCGTCCAAGTGACGAACTGAGTGACACCGTGGCAACACGACGCTCCCGAAGCGAAGCCGAAATCGAAGCGCAGCTGAAGGCTCTCGAGCCCGGCTCCAAGCGTTACAACGTCCTCGTGGCAGTGCGCGACTTCAAAGCATCATGGGTGCAAGTCGGAAGCGAGCTGACTGAGGTTCGCGAAAACAATCTGTTTCGCAATTGGGGCTACACCGTTTTCGAGACATACTGTCGGCGTGAGCTCCACATCAAAACAGACACGGCGAACAAATTGACCCGCAGCTTCTCGTTCGTACGGGACCACGAGCCCGATGCGCTGGAGCAACGCACCGAGCGGGAGCTCCCCCCCCTGGACGTGGTCGATCTGTTGTCACAAGCGCGCGACCGTGCCCAGGTCTCTTCTCACGATTTGAAGTCCATCCAACGCGAGGTCTTCGACGCTGATTCCAGCCCGTCGAAGAATCAAGTTGTCAAACGCTTCCGTGAAATCGATCCAGACGCCTTCAAACCCGCCCCAAAACAACAAAGAAACGATCCGAGCGGGGAGTTGCGACGGGCGTTGTTGCTCGCCGAGCGTTTGCTGAGCACGTTGGACGTGCTTGAAGGCGTCTCCAAGGAATCGTTGAAGATGGCTCGTTCGGTGGTCGCCGAGCTCAAGGGAAAACTCGAGGAGCAGCGGCAACGAACCTGAGAATCCATTCTTTTCGAGGATGAGCTCCATGACCTTGCACATCTACGACACGATGGCTGGCCAAAAACGACCATTCACACCTCTCGAGCCCGGCAAGGTCGGCATCTACGTCTGTGGTCCCACCGTTTATGACATGTCCCACGTGGGTCATGCTCGTGTGTATGTGGCATTCGATACGATCGTCCGCTATCTACGCCGAAAGTTCACGGTCAACTACGTGCGCAATTACACCGATGTCGACGACAAGATCATCAAACGTGCCCGGGAGCACAACGAAGAGCCCGGTGTGTTGGCGCAACGTTTCATCTCCGAGTTTGAAGCAGACATGCAGTCGCTCGGTGTGGCACCGGCGAACCTGCAGCCCCGTGTAACCGATCACATCAAAGAGATCGTCGACCTCGTCGAGCGTTTAATCAAATCAGGCGCGGCCTATCCCGTGGATGGCGATGTTTACTTCTCCATCGAGAAATTTCCAACCTATGGCCGGCTGGGACGCCGCAGGATTGACGACATGGAAGCGGGTGCCCGTGTCGAAGTTGACATGAAGAAGCACCATCCCATGGACTTCGCTCTTTGGAAGGCCGCAAAACCTGGCGAGCCTTTCTGGGATTCGCCATGGGGCAAAGGCCGTCCAGGTTGGCACATCGAGTGCTCAGCGATGAGCGCCAAACACCTCGCCGAGTCCTTCGACATTCATGGCGGCGGCAAGGACCTCATTTTCCCACACCACGAAAACGAGATCGCACAATCCGAGGCCGCATCGGGGAAAACCCTTGCCAACTATTGGATGCACAACGGTTTCGTCAACATCGACAATGAGAAGATGTCCAAGTCTCTCGATAACTTCTTTACGGTACGCGAGGTGCTGGAGAAGTTTGACGCTCAGGCGTTGCGGTACTTCCTGTTGACGACCCACTATCGTTCGCCGATCAACTTCTCCGACCAGAGCGTTCGTGAAGCCGAGGCTCGAGTCAAATACCTGTACGAAACCCTTGCTCGCATGGACGCCACAATCACGGACGGCCCTACGGCGGGGACCTATCGGGAGGCCTGGGTTGGTGATCTCGTAGCTGGCTTTGAAGCCACCATGGACGATGACTTCAACACCGCCAAAGTCATAGGTGACCTTTCGGAGGCCTTCTCACTCGTCAACGACATCCTTGATCACCCCAAGGACAAGGACACCGATGCGCGAACCTTGCGTGCCCTGCGCACAGCGATCACTGAGATCGGCAGTGTCCTCGGTTTGTTCACAGACAACCCCGCTGTGGTCCTTGAGCGGCTGAGCTCACGAAGGCAAAAAGACGCTGGCGTCGATCCTCTGGCAGTTGAAGACCTCATCGCGGAACGCGCTGCCGCCCGCAAGGCAAAGGACTTCGCCCGTGCTGACGCCGTCCGCAACGAGCTTGCGGCCATGGGGGTGGTCATCAAAGACTCGCCGCAGGGAACGACGTGGGAGATGGCCTGACCCGTACGACTCGGTCACATGTGTCCCTCAAATCGACTCGGCCACCGTGGCCAGCAATCGGTCAATCTCCTCGTCGGTATTGTAGAAGTGCGGTGATATCCTCAGGCGGCCACGACGCATCGACAGACTGAAGCCTGCCCGCTTGAGTGAATCGAAGAGAGACTCGAGTTCACCTGCAGGGGGCGCAAAAGTGAGGATGCCGGCCCTGTCCGCTGGAGCTGGCCCGACTTTGCATCCGAGTCTCGCAAGTCCACTCGCCGCGCGTTCGAGAAGAGATCGAATGCGAGTCGAAATCCTTTCGATGCCGATCTCCTCGATCAGCTCCAGCGACTTGTCCATGCCTGCGATAAGTCCCCAGGCGAGAGAACCGGCCTCGAATCGGGCTGCGTCTTCTCGCAAGATGAAGTTGGCACTATCGAAGGTGAAAGGATCGCGTACCGACTTCCAACCAACTAGAGCCGGACGCATTTGTGCGCAGAGCGCTTCGTCGACGTACAACACGCCAATACCGGGAAATCCTAGCATCCACTTGTGCGAGTCGGCTGTAATGAAGTGCACCCCGCACTCTTTGGGCCGGATGTCAAAGGCACCGAGTTGTTGGATCCCATCCACACAAAGGAGAACGTCGTGGGACGCGCACAACTCGCCGACCTTCGCCAGGGGTGTTCGGTGACCGCTAGCAAACTGAACGGCACTGACTGACACGAGTCGTGTGCGTTCCGTCAACACTCGTTCCACAGCGTCAACGGTGACGCCCCCATCGATTGGCGCGATCTCGCGCACCTCCACACCATGGTCAGCCAAATGCAGCCATGGAAAGACGTTCGATGGGTACTCCTCCGCCCGGCACGTTGCCACCTGGTCGCCGGGTTTCCAGCTCAGGCCCGCAGCAACCAGGCTGAGCCCGGTGGAGGTATTCTCCACCAGAGCTATTTCCTTCGCAGATACGCCCAAAAGGCGCGCAGTGCGCTCGCGCGCAGAAGCGTCAACTTCCATCCAGGACTGTTCGGCTTCGACTCCGTGACTACCAATCTCATCCGCCCATTCGGTGAGGGCACGGCGTGCACGGCGTGGCGGCGCAGCAACCGACGCGTGATTGAAAAAAGTGAAATTCTCAACGACGTCGAACTCGTGGCGATATCTGGAGATGTCCATGTGTCTCTTTTCCACAAAAAGGAAATGGCTCAGTGCAGCTTGGTAATGACTTCGTTTCAGTGGATCTTGGTGATGTCTTCGTCGATGACCAGCTGGGTCGGAGAAATGTTGATGGTTTGGACTATCGCATTGCGTTCGGCCGCCGCTCTTCTGGGGCCATCTATGTGACGCACTCGCCCCGCTGCGAGCTCGGTCTCATCGAGAAGATGCTTGTCTTGGAGGACGCATTGCAGAACGTGCACGTCTTCTATTGCCCGGCGCAACTGAGTGCGGCTTTCCTTGAGAGCGAGTGCCATCCGCTCGTGTTCGTCGGCGTGACCCTTTCTGTCCTTGGAGAGTTGGTATTCGCGGACGACGATGGCAAGAGCCAGGAGCAATCCGCCTATGACCGCAAGGAGCGCCATGGGCGAGTAGTATACGCTACGAAAATCTCGCTTGCCAGGGCGGTGGTAATTGTGGCAGAAGGCTACTCCCTTCGTGTGCCGGAGTGGCGGAACAGGCAGACGCGACGGACTCAAAATCCGTTATCCGCAAGGATGTGTGGGTTCGATTCCCTCCTCCGGCACCAAAACAAGCTCGAAAAGAATCCAGTTTCTCGAAAGGGAGTGTGGGTTCGATTCCCTCCTCCGGCACCAACCTGCATCACGGCAACTGGGCCTATAACTGGCCAAGGATTGCTACACCACCAGCCGTGGGTAGGGGCGCGAGCGTCACGGTGGGACCAGGCGCCACTTTGGCATCGGTTCGAATGTGGTCGTAGCGATCAGGATCATCGCCCCAGGTCCAAAAAAAGGTTCCGGTGCCAAATCCTGCCAGCGCCACTCCCGCCGAAACGAGGGTCAACGCGTCGAGCGTGGCTACCGCTTTTTGCGTCTCACCGAGATCTCGACGCTGGGCGGATGGACGCTCCACCTGAGCATTGAACGCTTCTATGTCTTGGTTGACCTCATCGGCTTTGGCACCCGCACTGACGGCGAGAGCGACAGTGGCGACGGTACCGGCAGCGCCAACGGCGAAGCCCAACCAGGCCATGTTGCGCCACAGTCGTGCCTCATCTTCGTAGGCACTCACGTACTGTGCTGATGGGATCAACCTGGCGTTCAACGTTGTGGTCTTCTTCTCTCGGATTTCGAGATCGCTTTTGTACACGATGAAACCTTCCTTCTCGACGGCCACAGTTCGTGGCCCCCCGCCGACCTCGAGAGTACCCAGGGGTGTGACGCCAACGATCCGATCATCGATCTTCACCGTCGCTTCATCCTCACTCACGTTTCCTATCCTCCCTGGTCTCGATGGCGCGAAACTCAACCAGAAATGGGACTCTAACAGATAAGTACCCTCCACCGAGCAGCCGTTCCCTGGACGGTTGGGAGCACGACGCCGGCGTCAGTTCCTTGCGAGGAACGTAACCTTCTCGATCAACCCATCTTTCACTTGGTAGGAAGCGATGGCGCGAATGGGTGTTGCCCGGCCCCGCAGGCCAGTGACGAGCTCGTGGTCGACAACGGTCTCGTCGGTGCACATTCGTTCTGTGATGACACATTGCAGCTCGGGGCTTTCGGCAAAGACCTTCGAGAAGACAGCGCGGATGTCAGAGCGACCACGGGCAATTGTCCTGCCCTGATCGTCAACAATGGAGGCATGTGCGGCATAGAGGGCAGCGAATCTCTCCAGATCGCGGGCGTTGTAGGCTTCCACTTGTTGCTGCACCACCCATCGCGGGTTCGCTGGAATGATCGTGCTGGGATCGATGATGTGGCCGCGCAGCACAACTCGTTCGATGGCTGTGAGGTTGTGGATGTCGGCGATGGGATCGGCTCCCACGATGAGGAAATCAGCGAGTTTGTTTGGCTCGATGGTACCCATCTGCGGATCTTTAGAAAAAACCCGCGCAGCGTTTCTTGTTGCCCCGACGATGGCGTCAGCAGGGGAGATGCCGGCTTCGACCCAACGCTGGAGCTCACGGTGCATGCTGGGGCCGTGCAATGTTCCAATGTTGCCGGCATCCGTTCCGGCGGCGACAGTCACGCCACCATTATGGATACGTCGAAGGTTCTCCTGCATTCGCGGAAAACGCGTCGCGAGCTTCTGCCACCAACCTTTGCTGCGCTCGTCACGGGCGATGAGGCCGGTGGGGTGTTTGATGGCGCTCCAAGAATCAATCGCCACGGGATCGCCCAGCCGCTCTTCGCTGGGGATCAAAGCGACCTGGTCCCCGAGGACATCCGCATACCCTTCATAGGCAACGAGGGTCGTGATGTAGATAACGCCCGAGGCTTTCAGGAGCGTCACAAAAGCTTCGTCGACCACTTCATCATCGACACTATGGACAAGGATGTCCGCGCCGTGACGGACAGCCAGCCGTGCTGCCTCGAGTTGAGTGGCGTGAACCGCTACTCGGACACCTGCGCCATGGGCCTCTTCGATCACCGCGCCGAGAATTGGAGCTGAAGTCGTGACGTTGCCATCGGTGCCGACGATGTACCAGACCTTGACCAGATCAGGTTTGCGCAATAGCTGAGCCCTGACGAGCCGTTTCGCGTGTTCTGGATTGCTGGCACGGATGATTGGGGGATCGCCTCGGTCGAGAATATTGCGATCGACGGTGGAGATCAGAGGGCCAGAAACGGCAACCCGGGGCGTCAAAGTCGAGCCGTTGGCGTGGTCACGGACATCAAAGTTCCAAAAGGGGCCGCCCATGTCGACGACGCTGGTGACGCCACTTGCTACATAACGTTTGAGCAGTGGGGTGTTGCCTTCCTTGAGGGACGTAAGTTCATCGTCGTAGCTTTGCAACTCGGACATGTTAATAATGTCAGGTCGTGTGTACAGTCCCGAGGACTGAAAAAAATGGATGTGTGAGTCAATGAGCCCAGGAATGATCCACTTACCTCCCACGTCGATGCGCTGCGCCGAGTCGGGGATCTTGACGGTTGCCACCGTGCCAACCGCTGTGATGCGATCATCGGTAACAATGATGACACTGTCAGGCATGACATCCCTGCCCGTGCCATCAAAGACCGTGGCACCGATGAATGCATGCACTGTGTGCAATGTGGCACGGGCCTCTTGCACGGGTTCGTGCGCGGATTGGTGCGTGGGCCGTTCACCATGGCAACTGCAAACACCGACAACAAACACGGCGGATGCCCGCCACACAGAGGTAATTGGTGACTGCACGTCGCCCCCTTTCTGAGTTTGCGCGCGGAACGCACAAGCCGAGTCGTTAGCACCTGCCCGTGGGCAGTCCAAGTGGTTGCTCGGTTGCTCTAAACCATCAAAACCTGCAACCTGCTCGTCGCTCGGTGTGGCGAGGTCGCCCTATCGCAACAAGAGCGGTCTGAGAATCGTAGCAGTTTGTGCCATGCCCTGGGCCTCCAGGGTGTCTAAGATCTCACCAAACGTTTTGGG
>Ga0156400_1095_pt1 | contig 14116 bp, 11 predicted proteins | sample RifOxyA3_FD_108044 | JGI IMG/M metagenome (GOLD analysis project Ga0156400, IMG submission 108044) | Deltaproteobacteria bacterium RIFOXYA12_FULL_58_15
TTTAGCCGCACGGGAGATGAGTCAATGTCTATTTGCCGAAATGGGATCATTGTTATTCTGCTAACTATTTGGGGGTGTGCCGAGCCAAAACAGTGCGCTACCGCCGCCGATTGTGGCACCTGTGGCATTTGCAGCAACGGGGCCTGCGTGACCAATCCGTCCTGCGGCAATTGTCAAGATGAGTGCAACGAGGCGGAGACCCTATGCCAGGAGGGGCAGATCCGCTCCTGCGGCCGTATCGGAACCGGTTGCTGGAAATGGTCGGCAGCGACGGCGTGTCCAACGGAAACCTGTGCCGACACCAGTCGTTGCGCTGGCTGCGACGACGTCTGTGAAGTCGGGCAGACCCAATGCGTAAATGGCAATCTGCATCCGTGTGAAAGCAGTGTGCTGGGTTGTTGGGTCTGGGGAGATGCCGAGCCATGTCCAGGCAACGCCTGCAGCAGTGATACGAGCTGCGCAGCCTGCGTGGACGCCTGTAGCGCAGGCTTGACGACCTGCAGCGACGGCGCCATCCAACAATGTGTCGAAGACAGCCATGGCTGTTGGGTGTGGTCTCCCGCCCAGGCTTGCACCTCGGGCAGCTGTGAGAGCAGCACGGCATGCCAGGACTGTGTCCACGCCTGCGAGGCAGGCACGATGCGCTGTGCTGACAACCAAGAACAGAGCTGCACTGTCGATGCAAATGGCTGTCGAATATGGTCCGCTCCCACCCTTTGCGGCGTCTCGGAATCCTGTGTGATCGACCACTGCGATAGCTGTGTCGAGTCATGCGAGAGCATCGCTGCGACTTGCGGAACCATCGCCGGCTGCAACGGAAGTCTAGAGTGCGGCAGTTGCGAGCTTCCCGAAACCTGCGGGGGCGGGGACAATCCCTTGGCTTGCGGCTGCAAGCCTTCCTGCGGCACCCGCGAATGTGGCAGCGATGGCTGCGGTGGCTCCTGTGGCAGCTGCAACCTCGGCGAGAGCTGTGAGGACGGCACCTGTGCGATCGATCCGATCAGCTGTGTCGACAATTTCGATTGCGCCTCGGGCCTGTGCGATAACAACGTCTGCAAACCCCGGGTCGAGTGTGCCGGCAATCCCACCAGCCAAGAGGCGATGGAGTGTTCCTCCGATTCTGCCTGCTCGCCCTATCTGACCTGTGTGGGCGAGGTACCGGCGGTCTTCGATGGCAATTGTTTCGAGCCATGCCGCTACGGAGAAGGTGGCGGCTATCAAACGTGTTGCGGCAACGGCCGCCACTGCGGCAAGGTCGCCATCAATCTGGTTCCTCAGGAGGTCTGCTGCGTTCCCGGTACATGGTATGAGCTCGGCGATGTGTTGCCTGGCATATGCAACGTCGGCGACGACACCTATCAATGCCACCACGACAGTGACTGCCCAACGGCTTGGGGCCTCAACGTCTGCAAGATTGATGGCAGTGAGCCCGGGACGTGCGTAGAATGCCTCATCGACGATGACTGCCCCTGGGGGGTCTGTTTCCAAGAACAGTGCGTCGAATGCAACGAGGATACCGACTGCCAATTTTCGGGGGAGCCCCGCTGCTCCGATCACGAGTGTGTGCGCTGTGTGGAGGACGACGATTGCAGTGACAGCCACCCGCGCTGCACCGCAGACAACGAATGTGTGCAGTGCATGGGCGACAAGGATTGTCCCTCAGATCTGCCACACTGCTCGTCTTACTTTCAATGTCGCGCCTGCCTTGAGGACAGCGACTGTCCGCTGCAGAAGCCCTATTGCAACTACCAGTGCTCGGCTTGCGACACCGACAGTGACTGCCCGGCCGAGACGCCTGTGTGCGATTACTACGGTGACGGCTGCGTCGAGTGCACCGACAATAGCGATTGTGGGTCGGGTTATCTCTGCGATCGCGACAACAACACCTGCTACGCCTGTCAGGGTTGCCTGGACCTGTGTGAAGAATGCGACTTGACATCGCAGTGCGGGGAGGATCTGTACTGCTCCTATGCGGACTTCGGCACCAGCCGGTGTCGCAACGATTGTTTCTTGTTCTGTTACGCGGATGGGCCGCAGACGAACTCCTGCGAGAACTTCATGTGTGCCTGTGAGCAAGACCTGTAACAATTCGTCCCAAGCGCCCGTTTTGCAAAAGTCGACGTTGCCGTTCGCGGCTGCGTCGGCGACGGCGCCACCTTCCATACATACAACGACAATGTGGACTTTTGCGGCGGAAGGCTCCATGGTGTCTGGGTGCGAACGGTTCGACCTATCATTGGCTTAATGCCTGCTCACGCCATTCCAGCGACAATGGCGATGATCGGGCTCCTCATTGTCGTCTCCGTGGTGGGTGCCATTTTGCAACGGAAGTGGGGCATCAGTTCCAGTGTGCTCACCTTTCAGCGTGATGGCATCCTCAATCTGCAACTGTGGAGAACCGTGACCTACGCTGTGGTGGAAACTGATCTGCTCGAGATGGTCCAGAGTCTGGTTTTTCTCTGGGCCTTTGGAGGTTGGTTCGAAACCACCTTCGGCCACGAACGATTCGTTCGCTTCTTTCTGGCGGCGACGTTGGGTGGGGCGGTGCTGGCTTTGCCACTGAGTTATCTCGTCGATCTGCTCCTGCCATTTGCTGACACGGGATCCCAAGGGCCAGCCCCCGCACTTAACGCCTTGGTGGTGGCGTACGCAATCGCCAATCCAAAATCGAATGTACTGGCAGGACTTGTCCTCCCAGTACGTGCACGCACGGTGATCTTCTTCTTACTCGGTTTTGAGATCCTTCGCGGTTTCCTCGATGGTCTGGCGGCTTTGAGTATTACACTGGGTGGCATGACCATGGGTTACCTGGTGTTCACCGGACACTGGAACCCCGTGTTTTGGCGGGACCGCCTTCGCGAGCAGCGACTCAACAAAAGGCGCAAATCCCTGCGTGTGGTTCCCCCAAACAGGGAGAAAATGTAGTCAGGGAGAAAATGTAGTCAGGAGAGCAGCTCTTCGAGACAGTCACCGATGGTCTTCAGATCGTAGGGTTTTGACAAAAAGCCTGCGAAACCCTTTTCTTTCAGTACGGCGGCGATCGGATCGTTGGAGTAGCCGCTCGAGGCGAGGACCAAGGCACCTGGGTCGAGCTGCTGCAACTTCATTGCGAGCTCGACACCGCCCATGCCTCCAGGGACCGTGAGGTCAGCGATGACCAAGTCATATCGGCCACCGCTTTGGCGGCGGGACTCGTAGGCGCTTAGGGCCGCCTCGCCATTTTCTGTTGTGGTGACATCGTATCCGAGTTCATGCAGTAGATCACCGCAGACCGTGCGTATGAGGTCATCGTCATCCATGACGAGGATAGACGACCGCCCTTTTGCTGGCGCTGGCGAGGGCCTCGGGGTGACCACTGGTGTCGACAATGGCATCGCCGGAAGACGAACCGTCATGGTTGTGCCTTCGCCCACGCGCGAGTTGGCCGACAACAACCCTCCATGCCGGGTAACGATGGAATGGGCAACCGACAGACCGAGCCCACTGCCCTCCTCTTTGGTGGAGTAAAAGGGGTCAAAAATGCTCGAGAGTTTCGCCTCCTCGATGCCAGAACCGCGATCCTCGACGGCCAACTGAACGTATGGGCCGGGTTCTACTGGCAAGTCCGATTTCTGGGGGACCACAATGTTCTTGGCGGTGATGACAATTCGGCCTCCTGAGGCCATCGCCTGCAGTGCGTTGATGACCAGATTCTGTATCACCCGTGAGATCTGTCCTGCGTCGACCTCACATGGCCAAAGGTCATCGGCGAAGTGAAAATCGCACACCGCATCCGCACCGCTGAGACTGAATTTGGCGGCCTCGCGGACGAGCTCGTCGATTCGGCAAAGGCGGCGTATGGGCTCGCCACCCTTCGAGAAGGTCAACAACTGATGAGTGAGCTCCTGGGCTCTGCATGCTGCGGTGTCGGCGATATTGAGTGCGCGACCGAGGGGACTGTCTTCTTCGCAATAACTCGTAGCCAAGGACAACGAGCCAAACACAGCCGTGAGAATGTTGTTGAAGTCATGCGCTATACCGCCGGCCAAGACACCCAAGGACTCGAGTTTCTGCAGCTTGAAAAGCTCATCTTCCAGCCATTTGCGCCCAGTGATGTCCTCGACCATCACGACTATTGATACCGGCCAGTTGTCAACATCCCGCACGCACGAGATGGTAACAGAAGTTTGCAGAATCGCACCGTCTTTTTTAATGAAGCGTTCCTCCTCGCGGGCGTAATCCACACCGGCCTTCAACCCTTGAGATAGCGCTCGCATTGGCTTGTCCCCGCAGTCGTCAGGATGCAAGAGGTCGAGCATGCGCCGGCCAATGAGCTCATGTTCTTGGTAACCCAAGAGGTTGCAGAAATGTGGATTGGCATCGATTATGTTGTGGTCAGTGTCCGTCATCACCATGCCTATCGAGCCAAAGTCAAAGACCCGTCGAAAGCGTCTTTCGCTCTCGGCAAGACGCAACTCAGCTCGTTTTCTGGCGGTGATATCCTGCGCGATCCATACAACTTGCTGCGACGAGTCCCGAGAAGCAGCCAACGGCGAAGTTCGACCCTCGAACCAGTGGGTGCCGTCAGAGAGATTGAGTGCGTATTCGAGGCTCTGGGTTTTGCCCGTGTCTATTGCCCGTCTGATGGCGGTGAGAGCTGCATCCGCAACGTCGACCGGTAGGATGTCATGCAAGCGTTTGCCGATGAGGCTGTCGGGACCTTTGAAAAGAAGCTCGTCTTGGTTGGTGAGGATCTCTACGCAGGTTCCTTCGGCGTCCAGGAGCAACATGATGTCAGGCGCAGATGCCAGAATCGTCCCAAGTCGCCAGCGGTCCTCTCCCATATCTTCTTTCCTCAGCGGCGTGATACACCGCTGTCCCACGGATAGGCAACACGATGGATGATCAATTTTGCCGAGTAACGCCCCTACACCCTATTCCAGCCATAAACCTTTCAGCGTTTTGTGCTAATTGTGGCAACGGTTTGTTTTAATCACGGCGGATCTCTGCGGCAATGAAGGGTTGGAGTTATGGGAGCAGCGAATCTCTGGATCGTGTTGTTGTTGACTGCGGCGGAGCCCAATAGGCCCAAGGATATCATGGACTACTTTCTGCTTCTGCCCGATTCACTGGGCTTTTTTTCCGACCAACGTCTACCAGGTACGCCGGCTTCACTTACGGAAATCGAGTTTTCGACACGCGACATAAAGAACGGGTTTCTCGCCGGTGGTTTCCAGGAGGCAGAGTCCGGTTTTGAGGTTGCGATGTTCCGGCCAGTCAAAGGTGCTCCCGTGATTGCCGTGAACATGTTGTCGTACGGTCCCGCCACCGCGTCGGAGCTGTTGTTTCTCGCGTACGACCCGGCCCAGCGCAGATGGGCCAATGTTGCCACGCGGGTGCTGCCCGCGGAGGCACGCACGACTGGCTTTGCAGAAAACATCGCGGCAAAGATGTCGGCAATCGACCCCGATTCGGATTGGCAAGCGTCGGCAGCCCAAGCTTACGATGGACTCGGCAACGCTTTCGTGGGGCCGTGGTACATCAAGTTGCCTCGTTTTGGCACAACCATACAGGCGCACATATGGACTGCCGACGTCGAAAAAAAGGGGCATCCGGTCGCATTTTTCATGCCATGGAATAGAGAGCACGGCCGGTTTGATCTCGATATCAAGCCGCGAAACGAGCGCGTAGTTGCTGGCACTGCCTCGCTAGACAAGAACGCCAAGGATCCGCACTGCCCCGAGCTCGGGTCCGACGGCCGCGATGCGCCGGCGATGTTGGTCGCAACGACGGGTGGCCATCGAATCATGGTGTGCGGACATGTGAATGAAGAAGACCAGAGCAAACACATGGGACGCAGTGTGTTTTCAGAATTCAAGGTCTACGCGGTCAATCCCCAAGGCGAGGTGTCTAAGTCGCTGCATGTCGCCGACGCCGTTTCTGCGCATTGGCTATCGATAGAGCGTGACGCTCTCGTTCTCGAGGAGTTGGTTTGGCTCGATGCAGGGTACTATCCGATCATCCAAACGCGAATCACGTGCTCCACCAAGGGCTGCCGCAAACACAAGCCAAATTGCAATGTGCCGAAGGCAATCACCAAGAGCGTAACCATCGCCTTGAAAAACCTCGAACCGTACATGAGCGGCACCAAGACAGGAGAAGCTCCCGACGAGACTTTGATAGGTGCTGCTGGACAGCTTGCGCTCTTTGGTGATTCTGCAGCGATTCGTTTGTTTCTGGCGAAACCGGCAAAGTTGAGCTTGGATGGCGCCTCTGCCGAAGAATTCTCAACCTACGAAGGTTGGGTGCACCGCTTAGTCGAGATGGGGTGTCTTTCGGCTGCGCAGTAATGGCGGTATTGCAGGCCCACTACGCAGAACACCACGATTGCTTCCGGTGCCACAGATCGCTACAAACGTGCGCAACAAATACCGTGAGGATGCAAATGAAATCGATGGTCGCCACGTTTATTGCCTTGGCGGTTCTTGTCGCCTGTTCCGGTGGGCAGATTGAAACTCGAGAGCAACAACGAGGAGAGAAGGTGTTTGAGCCACGCGCTGACATGCCCCGCACCGACGTCCCCGATACCTTCAAATGGATATTGACGCCGTTGTTTGCCGACGATGCGGCGTTTGCGACGGCGTTGCAGGAGGTCGGGCGCAACCGGGAAGAGCTTCGGAGGTTTGCGGGCAAGCTCGGCGATCCGTCCTCGCTGCGTGAATGCCTCGACCTCTATTTTGCTACCCGTCTGCAAACCAACAAACTGACCCTCTACGCAAACATGCGGTTTGATTCGGACCACACGGCCACAGACTTGCAGACCATGCGCGACCAGAGTCTCGACGCTCTGCATGCTCTCATGGCCGACTCCGGGTTCGTTCGCCAGGAGGTTCTCGGGCTCAGCGATGCTGCGATGGCAGCCGCCTATCGCGCGGAGCCGACCGTCGAGACGTACCGCCCCTATATCGACGAGCAACGCCGCCGTCGTTCGCGGGTGTTGCATCCGCAGGCCGAGCGAGTGTTGTCATTGGCAGGTGACAATCTCTGGGCGGAGATCGATCTCAATGAAATTCCATCGGATTTTGAGAAGACGTTTGGCGGCGTCATCACAGGTTTGGATCTTCCCAAGCTGCGTGACGAAGAAGACCGTTTGGTGAAGCTGAGCCTGTCGAACTTCCCCAAGTACCGTAGCTCATCCAATCGTCGGGTCCGCCAGCAAGCCGTCGAGAGGCTCTTTGCCACTCTGCACCAAAATCGACATGCGCTTGCGGCCACTCTCTCAGGGCAAGTTCGTTTCAATATCTTTTTGGCCCGGGCTCGCGGCTACGACACCGCCCTCGAGGCCTATCTGGACAAGGACAACATCTCGCCCGCAGTTTATCACAATCTCATCGACACGGTTCGCGCGAACCTCAAACCTCTGCACGACTATGTTGGCTTGCGCAAGCGTGTGATGGAGCTCGACGAGGTTCACATCTACGATCTCTACCCGTCGCTGGTTGCGGACGTCGAGATGACGTTCCCATATGACGAGGCACAAAAAGTTCTTCCAGCGGCGTTGGCACCACTGGGGCCCGAGTATCTCGAGGTTCTCAACAAGGGCATCGACCCCAAGGAGGGGTGGCTCGACCTATACCCCAATGAGAACAAAGACAGTGGTGCGTTCTCTGCGAGTGTCTACAAAGTCCATCCCTACGTGAAGATGAACTACTACAACTCCTCCAATGACCTCTCGACCTTGGCACACGAATACGGTCACGCATTGCACAGTTACTTTTCGATGGCGACACAGCCTTACGTCACTTTCAACTATTCCACCTTCGTTGCGGAGATTGCCTCGACGACTAACGAGAAACTGTTGAGTGACTATCTGTTGACGCGCGCCGAGTCGGACGCCGAGAAGCTCTACATCCTCAACAATTTGCTCGAGCGCATCCGCACGACGATTTATCGTCAAGCTTTATTCGCCGAGTTTGAGTTGCGGATTCATACGGCAGCCGAGCAAGGCACGCCGCTGACCGCTGAGTTTCTCAGCAAGACCTACGCCGAGCTCATCGCTGACTATTACGGACCCAACTTCACCATGGACGAGCATGACTCCATCGAGTGGGCCTACATTCCGCACTTCTATTACAAGTACTATGTCTTTTCGTACGCGACCGGGTTGTCGTCGGGTATTGCACTCGCCGAGGGTGTTCAATCGGGTGACGTCGAAAAGCGGGATGCCTATCTTGGCATGCTGCGCGCGGGTTCCTCCAAACCACCCCTCGACATTCTTCGCGATGCTGGCGTGGACCTCACAAAACCTGATGCCATCGAGTCCGCTGCGCGGTTGATGCAGAAGCTCATCAACGAAATCGACGAGCTCGCTGTCAAAGGCAAAGCACCGCGCCAGAAGAAATAGGCCCTACGCGGCATTGCAAAACCGCAACGCTACAGCGACCCGACGTTCGCCCCTAGATGCCAGAGGAAACGGGTTCCAACACCTCACTCGCAATAGGTCACGCTGCACACACCCTCGCGGCAGGGTCCGTGGCCCTCCTCACCATTGCATTGGTCCCAAACGGGACAATCCTTCTCATCATCGCACGTCTTTGTGCAGACGCTCCGGTCCTTGCTCGGGACATGAATGCACGTGAAAGGTGCCTTGCAGATTGAGTCGTCGACTTGGCACGTGCGGTCCAACGTCTCAGGCAAGCGGTGGTCGCCGCATGACCAGAGAGCGCACACTAGGCACACCAAGATTGTTTTCCCCATCAGGCACCGAATCTGTAGTAGCCCCATGAAGCCCCCTTTCCGCGCACTCGGCGACCACGGAGACCATATATCCAATTGGCGGGCGTTGGGGAACCACTTGTAGGCTGTCGCTCGGCCTGCAGGGAAGAGGTCCAGAGCGCCAGATCGCGCTAGACCACACTCCAGATAAATGTGCGAGCGTTTCGCGGGTTTGTTCTACGTGTTTGGAAATCGTTCAACGATAGCACTCATCTTTGCATCTTGGCTCCCGTCGCAAATCGTGGAAGCCTGCCGGGGCAATCGCAACCAGAGGCAAGCATGAGCAACTATGGGCAGTTGGCGGACCGAGCAGACAAGCTGGAGAAGGCACAAAAGTGGGATGAGGCAGGGGAAATGTGGGAGCGGCTCGGAGACACTGACCGCGCCATCGCCGCATACAAACGCTCAGGCAAGGGAGAGCGGGCGGCGCAGCTCTTGTTGACCTCGGGCCGATTTAAGGAATCCGCGGCGACCTACCAGTCCATGGGGCTGTACGCCCAGGCTGCCGGCGTCTATGAGCGCATGAATGCCTTCGATGATGCCGCCCGCTGCTATTTACGCGGCAATCAACGCGAGCAGGCGGCCCTTACCTGGGAGAAGGCTGGGGCGTGTGTTGATGCAGCCAAGGTCTTTTACACCCTCGGCAATGTGCACAAAGCCGTACAGCTCTACGAGCGTGCTGGCGACACCGCCACGGCGCAAGCGCTGCGCAACAAGCACGATCTCGCGGGTCTTGAGAAGCAGTCGAAACAAGACGCCGCGGAACAGCACATTGCTCGGCTTCTAAGTGGCGAGGCCGGTTTTGCCAATGAGCAACAGGTGGTGCGCGCCGTCTTGTATCTGTTGCAGCGCGATCGCCTTGCCGATGGGGTCCGCCTCTACAGCCAGTGTCGCGAGGACATTGGCTACCCTTTGATCACCGCGGTCACCGGTCAACCCGAGATTGAGAAGCGCTTGGCAAAAATGCTCTACGCGGCCAAGGACTATTACAAGACCGCCCAAGTGCTTGAAAACCTAGGCAAGCCTGAGCAGGCAGCGATGCTCTACGAACGCGGCGATGCCTTTGATTTGGCGGCTGAGCTCTATGCCAAGATTGGCAACGATGAGAAGGCCGCGGAGATGTTTGAGCGAAGCAACAAGTATTCTGAGGCGGCGGTCCTGTATTTGCGCGCCGGGAAAAACGATCGGGCGGCAATCAACTACGAGCGTTGTCAGGATTACTTTCTGGCAGGAAAGTTGTTCTTCGAGATAGGCAAAGCCAACAAGAGCCTGCAGTTGTTGCAGCGCGTGCAACGAACTGAGCCGCGGTTTGTCGATGCAACTTTGATGATGGGGCAGATCCTCACCACCGGCGGCTACAAGGATCTCGCTCTAACCAAATACCAAGAGGCGATGATTGAGCGAAAGCTCGACGACGCAGTTGCGCCGGTGCAATACCGCATGGGACTTCTGCTGCAGGAGCTCGGTCGAGTGGCGGAGGCCAAGAAGTTTTTTGAGGGACTTCTCAGTTGGCGATTTGATTACGAGGACGTCAAGGCCCGCCTCGAGGGGCTGGCTGCAGTCGATCCAGCACCCAGTTTGGCTTCGGCACCTGTGGCAGCCACAACCGACTCTGCCGAAACATCCGCGGCGGCAGCACTCGAGCAAGCGCAAGCACATGTGGTCACCATCATGGACGGCTTCGAGCTGCTCAAGGAGATCAAGCTGTTCAGTGAGTTGTCTCTCGACGAGACCCGCGCCGTCTACCACATGACTGAACGGCTCACCTTCGACCCAAACCAGATCATGATCGAACAGGGCAAACCCGGCGAGGCGCTCTACGTGCTGCGTTCCGGCAAGGTCTCGGTGCGACGGGTGGCCAATGGGCAAGAAATCGAGCTGGCCCAGCTTGGTGCCGGGGCACCCGTGGGAGAGATGAGCTTATTCGACGACAGCCCCACCAGCGCTCGCGTGGTTGCCATCGAGCCAGTGGAAGCTTTCACCATCAGCAAGGAGAGTTTTCACGATCTGCTTGCCGGCAGTGACAAGCTCGGCCTGCGCATCTATTCGGCGTTCGTCAAAACTCTCACGGAACGATTGCGCGAGACGTCAGCCCGCGCCAGTTGAATCTCGCACACGCAGCGAATCAAAATCCCACACCCGCGTGAGGCGGAACTTGGCAATCAAGCCGATGCGGCGGTCAGAAGCGCTCCAGGTCTAATTGTTGGTAGAGAAGTTGGGGAGCTTGGCGGTGAGGACCAAGGTGCTGTCGGGAACTTTGACTTCGTTGGTGCCGGTGTTGCTCGTGTTCGCGCCCACGTTCACGTTCGCGTTCTTGATGACATGGGATTTGCGTTCACGGTAGCGCCATTGCTGGTAGTGCGCTGAGCACAGTCCGCGGGCAACGGCAGGTTTTTCACACAACGAGCAGATGCGGCGGGTGGCAGATGTCTGTTGCTCGTTGGACGCGTTCGCTGGGTCGAGCTGGTCGAGTCGGCGCTCGATGCGGGCGAGACGCTTCGAGAAGTCGGACAAGGTGCGATCCACGGATGCAGCGACCTGGATGCGCAGGTCTTCGATGAGGGATTCGAAAAGGGCACCAAAATCGGTGGTCTTGCGCGGCGGCATGGGCTCTCCGGGACGTCTGTGGGTGACCGTGATCGTCTAGTAAGAGGATTGCGATCTGTCAACCCCGCGTATTGTACTGTTGCCTATTATTATGTTGCGTATGAATGACCACGTGAGAACCGGCCCGCAGACCGGCTCCCACGTGATTCAATGCAAATCCAACTCAGACGATCTTGCCTTGGAGCAAGAACATCAAAACCCAATTGAAGAGGACCAGAGACTCGATGAACGCAAGACCGAGAATCATCGGCACGAACACCTTGTCAGCGGCATTGGGGTTGCGGGCAATGCCCTCGAGGGCTGCGGCAGCGGTTTTGCCTTGGCTGATGGCGCCGCCGAAGACGCCGAGGCCGATACCGAAAGCTGCGGCAACTGCGATCCATCCACCATTCTGCATGGCGAATTCGCTCATTTCGCCACCGGCCGCGAAAGCAACGCTAGCGACCATCATCACGGCCATCATCGATAATACAGAAATCACAAAACGCTTCATCTCAATCACTCCTTGTTAATGCCAACTCGGTCTCGCGGCCTCGGGGATCTCTCTCTCTCTCAGAACCATCCTGTGCCAGTCCCTCAGACGCAAAACGAGTGGGCGAATAAACTCTGTCAGGCAGCGGCGTGCGCCGCTTCTTCGTGGTGCTCGCCGCCGTCGTGGTGCGCCTCTTCAACCGCCAAGGCGATGTAGATGGTGGTGAGGAGCACAAAGACGATGGTTTGCACCAAGCAAACGATAAAACCCAGAAGCAAGAATGGCAGGGGCACGAAAATCGGTAAGAGGCCCAAGAAGGCCGCGAGCACCGCGTGGTCACCGACCATGTTGGCGGCGAGACGAACCCCCAAGGAGAACGGGCGAGCAAAGTGACTGACGACCTCGATCGGGAACATCAACGGTGCGAGGAACCAACCCCACCACAAGCCCGATGGATTGGCCATGTGGGCGATGTGTCCGAGGCCGTTCACGCGCAGGCCGTGGTAGTTGTAATAGAGGAAGACAAAGATGGAACAACCGAAGGTGATGTTCCAGTTGTCGGTGGGTGGTGCGAAGCCCGGGACCAAGCCGAGGATGTTGGCGACAAAGATAAACATCGCCAGGGAACCAATGACCGGGAAGTAGCGCGAAGCATCTTTGCCAATGATGGCGTGGGCCTGTCCGTACAACCACTCAAGGGACACTTCGATGAAGTTGCGGATCGATGGGTTGGGATCGGGGATGACCGCGTTTGCGCCAGCCTTGTTGATATCCATGCGCATGCGCAGGCTCAAGAGCAGGACAATCAGCACGACTACAACCGCCGCGGCAAAGTGCTGTATCAACACCGGATTGACGCCCAAGAGCGTCCAGTTACCAGTGCTCTCCGCCAGATAATGACGGAATTGCTCGAGACCAGGGAGGAAGTAAAACCAAGTGACGCCGTGTTCCATGATTGATCAGCTAGTTTGGGAGCCCGCAGGCTCGGCTGGGGTGAACGATTGATGCACGGTTGCCATGGCAATGCCGACGAACAGGCTCGACATACCAATGACCAATCCCAAGGCATCTATACGGACGATGACTACGAGCAGGGCGAGCAAACCACCCATCAGTGCCATCTTGACGACCAACAGCAGCAAAAGTGCGAGCTTGGGTTTGGCCCCAGCCAACGCTTTGGCGGTCACGGTTCTCAGCACCCAGAAGTTGAGGGCCATCAAGCCGCCGCCAACGATGGTCCCGAGCGCCCGCTCGGGCCACATGACGTGGCACAGAACGCTAAACGCCAAAAGTCCAGCGAGTTGGTAAAGGCTGATCAGTGTCAACACTCTAGGGGAAACCATGACGCGGTGTGCCTACCGCAATGGAAGGATTTAGGCAACACCGATCGTCGCTCGATTGCTCGCTCCAGGGCTGTGTATCAAACTCGTCATGCGAACTGGCGTTCCGCGACAGAACGCAGCTTGCGAACCCCAGGCTTGCTGTAAACATTTGCCAACCGACGCGCTGTTTGGCTCAAGGCACAGGCAATCTGCAAATTCTTTGGATCAAAGCGAGGCCGCCATTTCAATCCAGGCATCTCCGACACACTTCGGAATCGCCGCACTCCCATCACTCGTCTCCCAACCCGAATCGAGCTCTGATTGCCTCGGCGTCAATTCGGTCCTGCGGACGGACGGTGTCCTTCTTCATTCGGTAGAGCATTCTCGCAGTGGCAACGCGAATTTTGATTCCATCCACCACGTGCTCTTCCCACTCAATGTCATCGAAGCAGAAGGCTTCCCCTAATCGGGATAAAATGTCGAGAGAGTATTCGCCATGTGGCGGAGAGTACTCGATCGCGGGGTAGTCTCCTCCCAAATCTGCCGCTGTAATCTGTTCGATGTTGGGATCCGAATCGAACGTTGCTGCCAGAGCTGCCCGCAATCGGGCTACGTTGTCTTCATCAGGATCAACAAAGAAGTCCATGTCGTGCGTTGCTCTGATGAGACCTTGTGCCGCCATCGCCATCGAACCAACGAGCACATAACGAACCTCGTGCGTCTCGAGCGCCGCAAGCAGCCGAAGAGCCTCCTCAAATTCCATGACGATATGTGTATCGATGCGAAGTGACTCTGGCAAGCAGTAGTGGTCGGATCAGGCGGAGGGCGTTGTTACCCTTGACCTACTAGGGGAAACCATGACGCGGTGTGCCTACCGCAATGGAAGGATTCAGGCAACACCGATCGTCGCACCCACTCACTGAACGTTCAGCGCCACATCGACGTTCGCAACCTCTCGTAT
>Ga0156400_1081_pt1 | contig 14090 bp, 13 predicted proteins | sample RifOxyA3_FD_108044 | JGI IMG/M metagenome (GOLD analysis project Ga0156400, IMG submission 108044) | Deltaproteobacteria bacterium RIFOXYA12_FULL_58_15
CACTGGGTATCATCGTGAACGCACGCGACGTCCATACGCCGAGCGGCCCCATCTTCCACAGCTGACCGAAGAAATATCTCGCAGCAATCTCTGTTTGCCCAATCGCTTGGTGGCACCCGGTGACATCCCCAAGAATCAGCCTTGACAAACCGCCAGCCCTTGGACACCATGGAAACCACACATACTATTTTGGTTTCCACAGAGTAAGGTATGAAAGAGACAGCTCAGCGTGCCCAGATTGTCGACGTCGCCCTCGCCAAGTTCCGGCGCCACGGAATTCGTCGCGTGACCCTCGATGAGATTTCCCGCGATCTCCGCATCAGCAAAAAAACGCTGTATCAATACTTCGACAACAAAGAAGACATCGTGCGGGCGTGCACCGAGAATATCGCCTCACAGGTTATACCCAAGGTCACAGCAGCGTTCCAGATCGACGGTGCCGTGTCTGAGAAGCTGGCTGCCGTCTGGAACGCCTTCTCTCTGGTTCCGCGCCTAATTACCCCAGAGCTCATTGCCGATATGCAATCGGATTATCCGCACATCTGGGAAGAGATCGACGCACGGCGGCGTGTGGCGATCGCTGGCTTCGAGACTCTCCTCGAGAAAGGTCTTGCCTCCGGCGAAATTCGTTCTGAGATCCATACGAAGGTCGCCATGCGACTCATCTTCGCCGCCGTCGAGAAGATCATGATCCCTGACGTTCTTGCGTTGGGGGAGTTCACACCCCAAGAGGCGGTCGACACCCTATTGACCATATTGATTCGCGGCGCATTCGTGTCACCGCAACTGAAGAAATCCAGCAAGAGCAAGAAGGGACACTCCTGATGAAGAAGGTCGTTCCCCTACTCGTTGTCGTCCTCGGTCTCAGTACCTGGGTTTACTTTGCCAAGATCCGGCCAGCTCGCATCGTTGATGCCGTCGTTCGCGGCTCCGGTAGCATCGAAGCCACGGAGGTCCTCGTCTCCTCCAAGGTTGCAGCCCGCATCGCAACGATCACTGTCGCCGAAGGGGATGCGGTCGAATTGGGCCAGGTACTCGCCACCCTCGATTGCGGTGAGCTCGAGGTGCGGCGCGCCCAGGCCGGGTCGCAGCTCACCCAAGCCGAAGTCGGACGCCTGCAAGCTCAGCTCGGTGAGCGACAGGTACGAGCCCAAACGTCCCCCCTGCGGGTACAACACCGTCTGGCCGAGACAGAACGGGATCGGGCCCGGCGTCTCTTCGAATCTGCTGTCGTCACCCAGCGTACCGTCGACCAAGCTGAGGCTGCTTTCGACGGTGTGGTCGAGCAGCTCCGCGCCGCAGACCTCGCCGTAGGGGTTGCCAAAGGCACCATCGCCGTCGCAGAGGCCCAGATCGCTCTCGCGCAAAAAACCGTGCAGTTGGCGCAAACCCAACTCGACGAGTGCAACCTGACTGCCCCCATCGCCGGCGTCGTCATGAGCAAGAACCGTGAGCCCGGTGAATTGGTACTCCCTGGGGCCTCCCTAATGAAGCTCGGCCGCCTCGACCAGGTCTACACCTGGATATTTGTCCCCAACAGAGAAGTGGGCCGTGTGGCTCTCGGACAGAAGGTTGAGTTGGTCGCCGACACCTATCCCGACCGAGTGTTTGTGGGGACGGTCGCGCGCATCAATGAGAAGGCGGAGTTCACCCCCAAGTCGATTCAAACCAAAGAGGACCGAACCCGTTTGGTGTTTGGCGTCAAGGTCACCCTTGATAATGCCGACCGAGCATTGATGCCGGGTATGCCTGTGGAAGCGCGGATCGTCGACGACAGAATCGTTCCTGAGAGCTGAGATGTCCGGCGTTCTTGAGGTCAAAAGTATAAGCAAATGCTTCGGCAGCGTCACCGCTGTGGGGGGACTCGATCTACGAGTTGCCCCCGGCGAAATCGTTGGCTTGGCCGGGCCCGACGGCGCTGGCAAGACCACCACCATGCGCATGATTGCCGGCCTGGTCACTCCTGACACCGGCACGATCCGTCTGCTTGACCACGATCTGACGACGGATGCCCAGAGCGTCCGCCATCGCGTCGGCTACATGCCGCAGCACTACAGCCTTTATGGTGATCTTTCGGTCGAAGAGAATCTGCGCTTCTTCGCCGGCATGTACGGAGTTTCCCGACCCGACATGCTCGCCCGCGAGAAGAGGCTGCTCGGCATCGCCCACCTCGACGAATTTCGCGCTCGCCCAGCAGCTGCGCTCTCCGGTGGGATGTACAAGAAGCTCGCCCTCTCTTGCGCATTGATTCACGCTCCCAAGCTCTTGCTCCTCGACGAGCCGACAAATGGCGTCGACCCGATCAGCCGACGTGAGCTGTGGGAGCTTCTCGAGGAGCTCGTGGCAGAAGGCGTCGCCGTCCTCATCAGTACACCCTACATGGACGAGGCCGAACGGTGCCATCGGGTGGGTCTGTTGGTAGACGGCGAGCTAGTCGCCGACAACACGCCCGCTGCTCTCCAAGAATCCTTCACCGCGACCGTCCTCGAGATAAAAACAGAGAAGCCTCTAGGCTCCGTCGCCATGTTCGACGACGTCGAAGGCGTCGACGAGGCATACACCGTCGGCCGCCGCATTCATGTGGTCACTCACCAAGGAGAGGCGTTCGCAACGAGTGTCTCCGCCATGCTGCAGAAGGCCGGTGCCACTCCCACGAGCATCACAAAAGTCCCACCCTCATTCGAGGACATCTTTCTAGGTTTGTCATCACGACACCGCCGCGAGCTGTCCAAATGAAGGGCAACAATCCCGACGACGAACGTGTCATTGATGTCGAAGGCCTGACGCGCAACTTCGGCAGTTTCTGCGCAGTTGACGCCATTGGCTTCACCGTTCAACGCGGAGAGGTCTTCGGCTTTTTGGGCGCCAATGGAGCCGGCAAGTCGACCACCATCCGAATGCTCTGTGGTTTGCTCACACCGAGTGCAGGCCGCGGACACGTGCTCAACTTCGATGTCCTCACCGAGTCGGAGAAGATCAAACCGTACGTGGGCTACATGTCGCAGAAGTTCTCCCTCTATCCTGACCTCACGGTGGCGGAGAACCTCGACTTCTTTGGCGGTATCTACCGCGTTCAGCCAAAACGACTCGCACAGCGCACAGATTGGGCGATCCACATCTCCGGACTCGAAGGCAAAGAGGATACAATTACCGCCGACCTCGCTGGTGGATTCAAGCAGCGCTTGGCTCTGGGTGCGGCGCTCTTGCATGAGCCGACACTGCTTTTTCTCGATGAGCCCACCGCGGGAGTCGCTCCCATGGCTCGACGACGTTTTTGGGAATTGATTCATACCCTGGCGGTCGCCGGCACAACGGTTTTTGTCACCTCCCATTATATGGATGAAGTGGAGCAATGTGACCGCATCGCGCTGATGAGTCGCGGCAGGATCGTGGCATTGGATACGCCCGAAAACTTGAAATTAGATCCTCGCGTGCACACCAGCGCTGGCAGGGAAGTAAACCTCGAGGATGTGTTTGTCTCTCTGCTCGCAGGGGGTGCGCGGTGATGCTTCGTCGCGTGATTCTCCTGGCGCGCAAGGAGACGCTGCACATCCTCCGGGATCTTCGCACCCTCTATATGGCGTTTGGCGTTCCCCTGGTCCTGCTACTTCTCTTTGGCTACGCCTTGACCATGGACGTGGACGACATCCCCATGGTCGTGCTCGACGGGGACCGCACCGCTGAGTCTCGGGATCTCGTCAGCACATTTGCGCGCACAGGATATTTCAGTTTCGTCGCCACCGTCGACAATGATCGTGAGGTCCTCAATGCCTTCCGCAGAAATGCCGCCAAGGTGGCTCTCGTCATTCCGCTCGGATTCGCGACCCATCTTGCCCGAGGAGAGATCGCCCAGGCACAGATCATCGTCGATGGCACCGACGCCAACGTCGCCGCAATCGCCATGGGTTACGCGTCGGCGATCGCCCAAGCGCAAAGCCTCGAGTTCATGCAAGCTACTCTCGACAGCCAGGGCATAGGCGCCACCGCCAACCTCAAGGCACCAGTAGAAGTAGAGAGTCGCAATTGGTTCAACCCGAACCTCAAGACACAGTGGTATCTCGTCCCGGGGTTGATTGCCGTCATCATGGCAATGATGTCTGCAATCCTGATGGCGCTCACTGTCGCACGCGAGTGGGAACGTGGCACCATGGAGCAACTTTTAGTCACACCGGTGCGACCCATCGAGATCCTGCTCGGCAAGCTCATCCCCTACTTCGTCATCGGCATCGGCCAGCTCACCTTAGTGATCGGCGCGGGCGTCACTCTCTTCGAGGTCCCCCTCGCCGGCAACATCGCGCTCCTTTATCTGATCTCTGGGATTTTTTTGGTGGGTGCCCTCGGTCAGGGCTTGCTCATCTCGGTTGTCACCCGCCAACAGCAAGTGGCAATTCAAGTCGCCATGATTTCTTCAATGCTGCCTGCACTTCTGCTTTCCGGTTTTATGTCACCCATCAGCTCAATGCCCACGGTCATTCAGTACCTCACCCATATCATTCCGGCGCGGTACTTTTTGGTCGTGACCCGCGGCATCTTCCTCAAGGGTCTGACCTTCGGTCATCTGTGGGCTGAGACCCTGGCCCTGCTCTTTTTCGCCGTTCTGATGGTTGCCGTTGCGGTGAGGAAATTCAAGACGAGGCTCGACTGATGCAAGTCATTCGTCGCATCCTGAAAAAGGAATTCATTCAAACCGTTCGCGACCGACGCATGCTCGGAATCATCCTCGTGGCACCGCTGCTCCAGTCGATTGTCTTTGGCTACGCGGTCAACCTCGATTTGATGGCACAGCCCGTGGTCATCGCTGACTCGGACCGCTCCTCCACGAGTCGCGACATGGTGCAAGCCCTCGCCAACAATGACAGCTTTGCGATTGTTGGCCACACCGACAACCCTGACGCAGCAGAGGGCGCGGTGGTTACTGGTGACGCTGCATTGGCCCTACTCATTCCGCGCGGTTTCTCTCGCGATGTCGGTCAACACGACGGTCAGTTGCTCTTGGTGTTGGATGGCTCCGACTCAAACACTGCGCTTCGTGCTGGCCAGGAGGCGAGCCAAGTCCTCATCGCCCACGCCCTGAAACTGCAACGAAACCGACTGGACGAGGCTCTCGCTGTGAGAGGCATCTCGCTCGACGGGCAGCTCCCTGAGATCAGTATCCAATCACGCGCCTGGTTCAACCCACAGATGAAGACGGCCATTTATCTGGTGCCGGCCGTTTTTGCGCTGGTCTTGATGGTCATCACGATGATGCTCACTTCTATGGGTCTCACTCGCGAGAAGGAGCTCGGGACCCTTGAGCAGATCATGGTGACTCCGGTTCGACCTATCGAGCTGATGATCGGCAAGACACTGCCTTTTGCGCTCATCGGTCTGCTCGATGTCACCGCCATCGTGTCGGTTGCCGCGGTGATCTTCGACCTACCGGTCCGAGGATCCCTGATAGATCTCTACATCGCGAGCTCGATATTCTTGATGACGACCCTTGGCCTCGGACTCTTCATCTCAACGGTCTCGCAGACACAACAGCAGGCAATGATGACGGCATTCTTCGTTGTGCTACCGGCGTTGATGTTGTCTGGCTACGTCTACCCTGTCGACAACATGCCGGCGCCAATTCAATGGATTACTGTTGTCAATCCGCTGCGTTACTACATCGAGCTGACACGAGGGATCATGGTGAAGGGCGCAACCCTCGTCGAGTTGTGGCGGTCAACACTTCCGCTAGGCCTTCTTGGTGCCGCCGTCCTCTTCGGCGCAGCACAACGGTTTCGGAAACGTGTGGTCTGAAATACGGTAGGTTCGATTAACCCACCCTACGGAACCGATCATTTTTGCTTGTTTTCTTGCCAAATCGATACCACAGGTGTACACCCGGCCTTTCGATCGGGCCTCTTGTGCGGCGCAACGAAGAGACACGAAGTATCGCGGAACAAATGAATTTCCGCCTTCCCAGGGGGTGAAAGGTGCGCTTTCGGCAGAAAGTTGAAATGGTGTGCATGACTTTCGTCAAGCCGTCCATTCAGAAGAATCAGAAGCGAGCGGCTGCCAGACAACGACGCGCTCGCGTACGGGACAGTCAGCACTGACACGCGGGCGGCAACAACAGCGGCGTGGGCAACACCCTTAGTGCGGAGGAAATCTGTGAGCGCAACAACAAACAGCAGCCAAGAGAAGTCCAAGGAAATCGATCAGGACAGCGACACCACGCATACGTCGCCGCTGGACACAATTCTGCGCCTGTTCGAAGAAGAGGAAGAAGTACCAAAGCCGAAGAAGGCCGCCGAGAAGCCTCGCAAGGCCGCCGTCAAAGCAAAATCTGACGATGCCAAGGCGTCGGATGCAATCAGCCTCTATCTGCGAAAGATTGGCAAGATCGGCCTGCTCACACGCGAAGACGAGGTGGAGATCTGCAAGCGAATCGAGGAAGCTGATGAAGCCATCTTGGCGGCTATTGCCAATTCCCGGTTGGCTGTGGAACAAATCATCGATGCTGGCGAGGCTGTTAGAGATGGCAAACTGGCTTTGGAGAGCTTCATACAGAATGCCACAGTTGACAAAGCTGAAAAGCATGCGATGTCAGCCATCGCCCAGCTCAGCAAGCTGAACAAAGAACGAGCAAAGATCAGTGAGCGGATGGCGTCGGACAGTCTCGACGACGCTACAGGCAAGCGGGCCCTACGGAGCCAACAGAAGAAGCAAAATTTATTGGAGACCACACTCAGAGATCTCAAATTGCACCCGAGCCAGATCGACCGACTGGTCAACCGCCTGACCACGATGGTCGAGCGCATCGACAAGATTGAGAATAGATCCCGCCTATTCGAGAAATCCCTCGGTCTTGAGGCAGGTGAGCTGCAAGGCCACCTCGAGCGCGCCCGTCGGTCGATTGCCGATCGCCGTAAGGTCTGTCAATCCCTGGGAATGACCGCCGATGATTCCCGCCGGATCGATGAACTCATCAGAGGCAGCGACGAACAAGTGCGGGCCATCGAGATTGAGATGGGCGCAACGGCTAAAGAGCTTCGCGACTCGCACACGGCAATCATGCGCGGCGAGAGGGCCAAAGAGCGCGCCAAGGCAGAGCTCGTCGAGGCCAATCTTCGTTTGGTGGTCGCCATTGCCAAGAAATACACCAACCGTGGCCTACAGTTCTTGGATCTGCTGCAGGAGGGCAACATTGGCCTCATGCGGGCGGTGGAAAAGTTCGAGTACCGCCGCGGTTACAAATTCTCGACCTACGCCACTTGGTGGATTCGCCAAGCAGTGACACGTGCGGTGGCAGACCAGGCGCGCGCCATCCGCATCCCGGTGCACATGATCGAGTCACTCAACAAGGTGATCCGCACCAGTCGTTACCTGGTGCAGAAGCTTGGCCGCGAGCCCTCGCCTGAGGAAATTGCCGATAAGATGGACGTGCCCGTTGCCAATGTGCGCCGGGTGATGAAGATGGCAAGAGAGCCGGTCTCTCTGCAAACGCCACTCGGCCCTGATGGTGATACTGAGCTCGTAGACCTCGTCGCCGATCGAAGTGTCGTCCTCGCCTCCGACTTCGTTGAGTCGTCTGATCTTGCAGCCAAGACGCGCCAGGTTCTCGCAACATTGACCCCACGCGAAGAGAAGATTCTGCGTATGCGCTTCGGTATTGGCGAGAAGAACGAGCACACCCTCGAAGAGGTTGGCAAGGACTTCCACGTTACCCGCGAGCGAATTCGCCAAATCGAAGCCAAAGCCCTCAACAAGCTGCGTCACCCGTCTCGAACCGAGACGTTGAAGTCCTTCGTCCTCAGTTGACCCAATACCCGCAGATACCCGCGCCAGTTCAGCCATTAACGGGTACGAGCTCAAAATCTCGACTGCCCACACCCAGTTTCTCAGCGTGGATGAGCTGAACCGTGCCGTCGTGACGCCTGCCGCTGAGTTGCTCGATGCCTTTGCCCGCTCGTTGCTGCACGAGACTCATGACCGCACTGTCAATCGCCACAGGATCGCAGGAAGCCAGAATACCAATATCTTCGAGCAGAGAGCTCTGAGCCAGTCCCATGCAGTCACAGTCTTTGGTGATCCTCTGCGCTACTGTGACGTAACCTATGCGATCGGGCTTTGAGTGAACCACCGCGGCGGCGTGCTCAGCGATGCGCTCTTGTAGCTCCTTGCCATTGACCGCCCAATCGAACTGGACCGCCTCATCGCGACAGGCGGCGATGCACTCGCCACATCCAATGCATTTGTCGCTGTTGATGATGGCTACGTCGGTAACCTCGATGGCGTCAGACGGACACCATTGGGCACAGGTGCCACAAGCCGTGCAAGCACCGGCCTCCACATGTGGCTTCTGACCAGAGTGCTGGCGCAGCTTGCCTTTGCGGGAACAACAACCCATCCCGAGATTCTTCAGTGCGCCGCCAAACCCGGTGGCGAGATGGCCCGTGGCGTGAGAAACCACCAGCATGCTTCTCGCGTGCGCGATGCCGCTTGCAATCGCAACGGTCTCAAAATGATTGCCCCCCTCGAGTCGTACCTCGATCTCGTCAGCTCCAGTGAGACCGTCAGCGGGAAAAAACTCGGCACCCGCCAGCTCAAAAGTAAAACCATGATCGCGCGCCACCTTCATGTGTCCCACCGCGTCAGCTCGTGGACTCTTGTACAACACGGCGGTGTCCGTCAAAAACGGCGTCGCCCCGGTGGCCCGAACACGTTCTACCCAGTGCTTCACCACCCCTGCGGGCACAAACGTCTTCGTTCCAGGTTCCCCGACGTGTATCTTAACGGCAACCAAATCACGCGGCGCGAAAAGCTTTGCCAAACCTGCTGCGTTCCAGAGTGCCTCGATCTTGGTGCCCACCGAGCGCACGTCGTCGTTGGCGTTTCCCGCCACGAGGTAGACCTTACTCATCGCCACCCCTTTTCGCTCTGATCTGCTGTCGGTTCAAATCACATCAATGAGCTGCAAAGAAGCCCCATCGTAAGTCGAGGACGTTTCGTTACGGCATGCTGGCGACACAAGCAAATGACCCGGGGATTGACTGTCACGTCCTCCCTGTCCTCCCTCCCTCATTCCTATCGCGTACGTTGAAAAGACGTGATACAGGGGGTACCGCAGGAGTCACACAGAATGGCTGGACAATCCCAATCATTCAGAATCACCATCGCCAGCGGTGCTGAGCTGATCGAGAAGCATGGGCTCGACCTGAAAACCGGCGGGATGTTCATTCCCAGTGAATCACCACTTCCGATTGGCACTGAATTCCCTATCGAGTATTGCAGCCCAAGTGGCAAGACATTGTTTGTTGTAGGTGCCAAGGTTGTTTACTCGAGACCAGCGACCGTCCCGGGTGACAAGACAGCAGGGATGGGCCTGGAACTCGTCAACTTCGACGAAAAAGCACGCCAGGTGATCGCCAAGCTCGACGTGCCTGTTGATTCCCGCGTTTCTAGAAGTGACAGCCTGGCCATAGATGACCTCGGCAGCGCGCCTCTCGGCGATGGTCCTATCGTCGGTATCGATCTGGGAACCACCAACAGTTGCGTCGCCGTCGTCCGCGATGGAGTGCCCGTCGTCATCACCACCCAGCAAGGGTATGAAACCGTCCCGTCGGTGATCTACCTGTCTGAGGACCACCAGATTGTTGTTGGTCACGCGGCGCTACAAAAAATGGTTCTCGAGCCACAACGATGCGTCTACGGCTCTAAGCGTTTCATCGGACGACGTTTTGCCAGCAAAGAAGTGCGGACCTTCGGACACTTCTTCCACTACGATTTGGCACCAGCCAAGTCGGGTCTTGTCGCGGCAAAAGTGGGCACTGCTTTGATTCCTCTTGAATTGGTGGCAGCGAGCATTCTCTCCTACCTCAAGGCCGCGGCCACCCATTTCCTTGGTACCGAGGTGAAACGGGCAGTCATCACCGTCCCAGCATACTTTGGTGAGCTGCAGCGACAGGCGGTTCGCGAGGCAGGTCGCGCGGCCAAACTCGAAGTCGCACAGATCGTCAACGAGCCCACCGCTGCGGCGGTGGCTTACGGATTCAAGCGCGAGCTAAAGAGCACTGTGCTTGTCTACGACTACGGCGGCGGGACATTTGACGCCTCGGCTCTTCGAATTGAAGGTAGCACCATGCGCGTGCTGGCCAGCAACGGCGATCCGTTCTTGGGTGGCTCCGATTTTGACGACCGCCTGACTGAGTTTGCGCTCATGACGATCGAGCGCACGCATGGCATCAATGTCAGGAGCGATCCGGCGTCCGTGCAGCGGGTCCGCTTTGCCTGCGAAGAAGCCAAGCGCGCACTCTCCGAGGCCGACAACGCCATCATCCAGGTGCCCTACCTCACGTCGGCGGGTAGCCCAACACCCGTCAATGCGTTTGTGCCGATCAGTCGCGACCTCTTCGAAAGTCTCACCGAGGACCTCGTGGTCCGCAGCCTTGATATCGTGCAATCCGTCCTCGACGCCGCAGGATTGAAAACCACCGACCTCGATGACATCGTCGTGGTTGGCGGACAATCCCGCAGTCCGGCCATTCGGCGCATGCTGACCTCAAGATTCGGCAAGCAGCCTTCTCGCAATGCCCATCCAGACCACGCCATCGCTCTCGGCGCCGCACTCGTGGGCGCGGCTGCACTACGACAGGTCCGAGTTGACCTACATGAAATTCTCTCCCAATCGATTCGCTTGGGGTTGCCGAATGGCCAGACCGAAGTTCTGCTACCCCGAGGACAGTCCCTACCGGCCAACAGGGCGTTTGGTGTGCCGTCGGCAGTCGACGGAGAGACCACGTTCAAGGCTCTGATCTTTCGTGGTGAACAAGGCAATGCCCAAGGCAACGAGCTGCTGGGTGAGCTCACCATCCCAAGCAATCTGGCGTTGGCAGTCACGAAAACCAAAGCACCGGTGACATTGTCCATTAGCGCTGACGGCATTCTCACTGCGACAATGAAACACCCGATGACCTCGCACACCGAGACATTGGAGATCTCGCTCCCCGAAGGAGATGGCACTGGGCTCATGGAAGTCAGCGATATGGACTTCGTCGAGCTGTACCCCAGCCCCTAGCGCCGGTGGGTGGGTGGGGTGGGTGGACGTTTGCCTGGACTGTTTGCCTGGATTTGGCTGGGCGAACGGGTTATGAAATGCTGCTGTCGAATTCAAACAGGGAGTGGATCATGAAAAAGATCTTGGTGCTGGCAGTATGTATCGGTGCGTTTGCTGCGTGTTCATCGACCAAGATGTCTCCGGACCAGGCCAAGGCCCAGGTTCAACAACTCATGGCTCTTTACAAAGAGAACAAGCCAAAGTTTGTCGTGCAGAAACAGGAAATCCAGCAGGCTGATGACTGTGGTCGTGCCACCGCTCTGCGCGAGGCCATCGATGCCATCGCTGCCGAGGCGGCAATGTCCCCAGAAGACACCGAGTCGATCACCATGGTGCAAATGGAGCTTCAGCAGGCCGAGAAGGGCTGCCTCGAGAAGTAGTCCATCAATTGCAGAGTTGACGCTTCGCGATCCCTGTGGAAGGCCAATCGAAGCGACAAGCCTACGGACACTTGGCGTCAGGCTCAAAGGCAGCCACGACGAAGGCAGCCCATGTCCCGTCTTCCTCTGGGTGGGCCTGCTCGCCTGCATAACGCTCCCCTCCGACGAAGTCGTCGAGGGACACGCCAAACACGCTGGATTGCTCTAGCATGTAACTGCCTGCACTCGAAAACATGAGAACAGATAGGCCTGGTGATGGAACCATAGTGGAATGCTCAATCATCGCCATGGGGTCTCCCTCCTCCCGAGGTTTCATGGCGACAGCATACGCTCGCCTCCTGATCTTTCAATCTTGACTTTTTTGAAATTTCGGCAGTTCAGAAGCCATGGAAGTCTACCTCACTTAACCGCGGTGGCGCAGACGCGCCAAGAGCGCCATGGCAAGCAAACCGGCCCAAAGGCTCGTGCCAGTCTGTGAGCAGTCGTCATTCTTCTGCGAGGCGTAATAGCCGCCGCCCGTTGGGTGAACCGTGCCTCCATCGTCGGAGATGGAGCCACCGTCGGAGATGGGGCCACCGTCGCTGACGTTGTTCATGGGCACGGGCAGGCCGCCGCCGCTTGCGCAGCTCAGTCGCTTGCCACTCGTGCATGCCGCGATCATCGTGGACTCGATCCAATCACGGTATGCATCCACCCGGGTGTCGATCCCGCCCCGTTGGCAGTCTGTTTGATCATAAGAGTGGCTGGTCACACCGACCAAGCGCTTCACTGGCAACATGTCGTCGTCGTAGTCGAGGAAGGAGGGTCCACCAGAGTCTCCATGACATTTTTGCGGTACGGGGTTGCGGTTACCGATTTGCATCTCGGTTGTCCCCACCTCGTTGATGACAGAGACCGCCTGATATTTCACCGATGCGTCATTCTCGCCATAGGGGTCGTAGTCGTAATCACGCGATCCATATCCAACAATATCGACGGCCGCGCCCACAATGATGCCAGAACTGTCCTCGGGTCCCACAACCATGGCAGGCGTGCGATCAGTCACCTCGGCACCGAGAAATGCTAGAGCGACGTCATAGTATGTTCCGGGCCCATCCACGCTGCTATCGAGCGCATTCATGCTCCAGTCGGGATGCATCACTGAGCTGGTGACGGCGTACGTGTTGGGTGGCAGAGCAAAGGGGGGGGTCCCAGTACCATAGGCTGACACATCATGAGAAAAGCTGAAATGGAACTCTGGCTGCATGCCATAGAACGAAACGGGGTCGACGCAATGTGAAGCGAGCAACACCGTGTCCGGCGCAATGAGAGTGCCGGTGCACGCCATGCTGGCCATCTCACCGAAGAAGTTGTCGTCAATGTGCATCAACAACACACCAACCGCGGGGAAATCCGTAGCGGAAGATGGTGTGCCGTTGATGATCGGCGCACCGACGGCAGAAGAAGTGCCATCAAGACCCACCTGGTCAACACCGCAAGCGGTTAGGGCTACGGCGAAAAGAACGATTGCTTTCATACTAATGTCCTACATTGTGCGATAAAATGTGATTCTTCGAGGGTGATGATAGGCATGAGATTCGCGAGTTGGCAACCTCGTCGTCTGCCCAAAGGCACTGGTATTGCGCGGGCACGACTATTCGTCGAGAGCGATCTTCTCCCAACCCTTGCGGCCAAAACGGACATCACGCTCGACGAACTCCCAAATGACCAGACGCTTGCCCGCGAGTAGCTCCGGCTTGCGCGCCAACTGTTCCCGCACAAGGGTCGAAGCGCCACCGTCATTGACAATGGCGGCAATGGGCACCTGCAACTCAAAGGCGAGGTTGGCGATCAAACCGGCTGATTTGGGGGAGTCGGTATGGAACACGCGGGAGAAGCTATCTCCCAGGATCAGAATTGACGACTCAGGGTCATCACCATAGAGTTCACCGTCCTGAATCTGTCGCACCTGCAAAACGGCCACGACCTCGTCGGCAAAAACAGACTCACGCCCAGGTATCTTCGTCATCTCGATGACGTCACCTCTGCGGTTGACCCGAACTGGGTCCCTGCGGTAACGCGGCTGTTCTGGAGTTGGTGGGCACCACCCCCCTGCTCTGATTCGCTTTGCAAGTGCCGCCGCAACAACCCGAACACCCGCACCGGTCCAATGGGTGTCAGTCTTCATATACAATGGCGTGTCCAACTCCTTGCGCGCTTTTGACAAAACCTCGTGCAGATCAAAAACCCGGACGCCTTGTGCTTCGAGCTCGCGCCTGAGCTCCGTCGTGTTCGCGTAAATCTCTGCGCCGGGCTCAGCCCAGCCGGTTAAATAGTCGGGATAGATACTGGCCTTTCCCGGCACCGGCACAAACAGAAGATCGATGCCGCGATCAGCCAACTGCTTGGCAAAATCCGCGACGGCGGGGATAGGATCCTCTGTCGCCACCGAATGGGATGAACGAAAATATGGCTCTGCAAGATAGTCGACGCCCTCGCTGAAAAAATACCAGTCGTCTTTTCCCCGCAACGCCTTGTGCCCGAGATCGCCCGTGGCCAATAACGAGAAGAACTGGAATGCCTGTCGGCCCTTCTCCTCGAAGAGGGAGTTGGCCTCAAGGGCATCTTCGAACTCCCGCAACCGTTTG
>Ga0156400_1102_pt1 | contig 13975 bp, 7 predicted proteins | sample RifOxyA3_FD_108044 | JGI IMG/M metagenome (GOLD analysis project Ga0156400, IMG submission 108044) | Deltaproteobacteria bacterium RIFOXYA12_FULL_58_15
ATAGAGCGCCCCTTTTTCACTATGGACTTGGGGATCCCAGTACTAGTCCACCAAACCTACATCATCTTCCATTTGCCACAAGGGCTATCCTGGGCGGCGGCTTCGGCTGTGACGCCTCATGCTCCGCCCGTTTCACCGCCAGATGCGCGTCCATCTTGGTCATGGCCTCAGCTACGAAGCCCTGACACATTGGCGCATACACTTTTTCGGTGGTGGTGATGCTCGAATGACCCACAAAAGCCGTTCCGTCGATTAGGTTTGTGATCGACCCATGGGCCACTCCATACTTGATCTCCGGAGTCCGCGCCGCCGCCGTATCATTGTGCCTAGGGCGGCAAGAATGAGCATGCCCAACGTCGGAAGCAGACCATCCTTCGAAACCGCGCTGCAGCCGCCGCCGCTGATCCCGATGCTGTCGGCAAACTGGCCACCATCAGGAGCGGCGGGATCTTGGAAGTCGACGACGCCGTCACCGTCGGTGTCGAGACCCAGGTTCGACAAACCACCGAACGCCGCTAGCAAATCGTCGACCACGTCAGCGATGCCATCGCCGTCGAGATCGATCGGGTCATCGATCACGCCGTCGCCGTCGCCGTCGAGGCCGCCGTGACCGCCTTCCACGACATCCATGACGCCGTCGTCATCGGAGTCCAGGTCGCGGAAATCAGGGGTCCCATCGCCGTCGGTGTCGGTCGGCGGCGCGGCCCCACCGTCTCCGAACACACCCGGGGCGTCGTCAGCGCTGTCGACGATGCCGTCACCATCGCTGTCCGGCCCGTCGCACACTCCATCGATTGGCACGTCGACGCAGCCAGAGCCGCCCTCCACCAGGTCGGAGATGCCGTCGTTGTCGCTGTCGAGATCGCGATAGTCCGGCACCCCGTCGTCGTCGGTATCCGGGGGCTGCTCAATGTTGTGGTCGCCAAACGTCCCCGGCGCGCCGTCGGCGCTGTCCACGATGCCGTCACCATCGCTGTCCGGCCCGTCGCACACTCCGTCTTCGGCGGCACCGTCGCAGATGATGTTGGCTTCGATGGCGTCGTTGAGGCCGTCGTTGTCGCTGTCCAGGTCACGGAAGTCAGCGACGCCGTCGCCATCCGTGTCGCGAGGCTTACCGTCTGCGGTGCCATCGCCGTTGTGGTCGAACTCACCAGAATCTGGGTAGGTTTCGAGGGCGTCGCAGATGCCGTTGACGCCGTACCCGCCCAGGCAATCCATGAGCCCGTTGCCGTCGTCGTCGCCGATCTCGTGACCGGCCTCAATGACGTCGTCCAGGCCGTCGTTGTCGCTGTCCAGATCGCGGAAGTCGGCGACGCTGTCGCCGTCGGTGTCACGCGGAACCCCGTCCTCGACGCCGTCACCGTCGTAGTCGGGCTTGCCCGAGTCCGGCGTCGTCTCCAGGGCATCGCAGAGCCCGTTGGTACCGAAGCCCCCTGCGCATGAGGTCACGTCGAGACCAAGGTGGTGACCGGCCTCGATGGCGTCGCCGATGCCGTCGTTGTCGCTGTCGAGATCTTTGCTGTCGGGGACGCCGTCGCCGTCGGTATCGACCAGCCCGTCACCATCGTCCACGTCGAGGATGCCGTCGTTGTCATCGTCGATGTCGATGGGGTCGAAGATACCGTCGCCATCCGTATCCCCGCTCGTGCAGGATCCGGGCGTGCCATGTGACGTGTCGCAGGCACCGCTGGCGCAGGACGCGTGGCCGGCCACACCTACCGAAGCGGTGTTGCACGGCTGACCGTCCTCGACCAGGCAGAACGAGTTGCAGCCGTCGCCGTCCACGTTGCCGCCGTCGTCACAACCCTCGCCAGCCTCGACCACAGAGTTGCCACACTCTTTCACTGGCTCACAGGTGAACGTGATGAACTTGCAAACTCCACCGGGGCAATCTCCGTCTCCAGCACACTCGACGCACATGTTGGCCGTGGGGTGGCAGACGTCGCCGACACAGTCTGCGTCCGACAGGCATGCGACGCATCGGTGGCCGCCAACGTCACAGAACGGATTGACGCCGCCGCAATCCGAATGCTCCACACACTCGACACAGGCGTCGACGGTCGAGTCGCACACCGGCGTCGGGTTCGCGCAGTCGCTGTCCACCAGACACTCGACGCAGAAGTCCTTCGCCGGGTCGCACACCGGCGTCGGTGCGGCGCAGGTGTTGACGACTGTGCAGCCGGTGGGCACACACAGATGGGCGCCAGGATGACATTCCGCAGTCGGGGGGCAGTCCGCACTGAGCACACACTCGACGCACGTGTTGCTTTCGGGCTCGCACACCCCAAGCGCGCAGTTCGAGGAGATGAGACACTCTACGCACAGGTTGTCGCTGGTGTTGCATAGCGGCTTCGCGCCGAAACAGTCGGTGTTCGAGACGCATCCGTAGATGCACGTATTGTCTACGGTATTACACAGCCCGGACGGACAGTCAGTGTGGAGCAGACACTCGACGCAAGTGCTCACCTGGACGTCGCACACCGGAGTCGGCGCCGTGCAGTCGGCGTTGGAGATGCACGCCGGAGTGCACACCTCAGTCGTCCACCCGCCGGCGGTGCACAGCGCATCACCACTCTCCGTGTAGCCCGCAAAGCACGTCAGCGCACACGTGCCTCCTGAAGCCGTAGGATTGCACGACGCGTAGGTGCCGTTCGTCGGGTTGGCTGGCTGCGACGCGCATGGGTTCGGGGTGCAGCTCTCGGTGCTCCATGTCCCCGCCGAGCACAGCGCATCGCCACTCTCCGTGTAGCCCGCAAAGCACGTCAGCGCACACGTGCCTCCTGAAGCCGTCGGATTGCACCACGCGTAGGTGCCATTGCCTGGGTCAACGGGTTGCGACAGACATGGATCGGGATCACAGCTCTCGGTGCTCCACGCACCCACCGTGCACAAAGCGTTGCCGCTCGCTGTGTACCCACCGGAGCACGTCAGCGCACACGTGCCTCCTGAAGCCGTCGGATTGCACGACGCGTAGGTGCCGTTCGTCGGGTTGGCTGGCTGGCCGCACGAGGCCAGGATGTTGATGGTCTTCGACGCAAGGCTAGAGCTGAAACCCGAGGCGGCGGCGGTAGCATTGTTGGTGACAGAGCCGGCGGTGACGTCGCCTGCAGTGACCGCATACGTGGCTGTGCACGTAATGCTCTCAGTCGCGTCGAGGTAGTTGTCGTTGTCCCCGACCGTCGTGAGCGCCGGACACGTCACCGTAGCCTTGTCGTCGGCAACGGTGACGGGGCCGACCAGAGCGGCATAGCCGCTGTTGGTCACCAAGTAGCTGTAGTGCAGCAGATCGCCCACTACGCTGAATGAGGTTTCTGTTGCGCTCTTGGCGAGCGTCAGTCCGGTGGTGGCGTAGGTGGCCGACGATGTATCGGTGACTTCGTTGCCGCCATACCATCCGTGCGCGGTTGAAGTGTTGACGTGACTGCCGGAGCTCGCGACAAAAGGCCCCAGGACGCAAGTTGCGATGTGGTCGTCGTCGGTCGCGTCGGCAACCGGTAGATTGGGCCATGCGGCGCAGGTCATCGTCAAGGTGTCGTCTGTGACCGTCACCGTGCTCAGCGGCACGTCGCCGACATTCTCGACGGTGAACTGGTAGTAGACCGGTGCGCCTGTGGCCACCGGCCTGAACGAAGACCACGGACCGGAGGCGGTTGGCCCCAGCTGCTTCAGCATGCCGATGGCCGGGCTGGCGTCCTTGACGACCAGGGTGGCGCTCGCGCTGTTACCCGTCCCGCCGTTCGTGGCCGAGATCGTGCCCGCCGTGTTATTCTTGGTCCCCGCTGCGGTGCCGCTCACGGTGACGTTGAAGGTGCAACTAGCCAGTGCGGCAAGAGAACCGCCGCTCAGCGCGATGGTCGACGGTGCGGTCGTTGTCACGGTACCGCCGCACTGGGAGGAAGATCCTCCTATGACCTCCACCCCCGCAGGCAGACTGTCGCTGAAAGCCATGCCCGTGAGAGTTGTCGTGGAGTTGGGATTGGTCACCGTGAAGCTGAGCGTCGTCGACGCCGAGGTGAGGATCGGCGTAGCGGCGAACGCCATGGAAATGCTTGGCGGCGCCAGAACGGTCAGTGAATCGGTGCCGTATCCCCCCGCGCTCTTGTTTGGGCTGCTTTCATTGGAGTCGATGTAGTCGCTGACGTTGTCGAAGACCCCGCCTGCCGTACCTTTGATGTCTACCCAAACGCTGCACGTTCCCGCTGCCGCCATGTTCGCCCCGGTCAGCGATATGACGCTCGTGCCTGAGGTGGCGGCGACTACACCGGTCGTGCAATTGGTGCCCGCATTCGAGGGCGTGGCAACGATCAGGTCTGTCGGCATCGTGTCGGTGAACGTTACCCCGGTGATTGGCAGGGCGCTGTACGGGCTCGATGCGGTGTTGCTGAGCGCAAAGGTTAGGGTCGAGGTATCAGTGTTCCGTCTGACGGGATCCGTGCCGAACGACTTGCTCATCGACGGCGGCGGGGTGTACGAGCAGCCCGTGAACACGAAGTTGTCATAGTGCAGCGATCCGCCGAGTCCGTCAGTATTGGCGCCAGTTGCTCTGAATCTGACCGTCGTGTTGCCGGTAGTACTGGTGAGGCCAGTGAAATCAATCACATGCTGTGTAAACGCAGCGGCCGGGTTGGTAACCGTCAAGATGTCGGTGAAACCGGATCCAGCGTCGTACGACACCACGAGTTGGGTGGGACCGTTTGCAGCGCCATCATTGGCAACGTAGAAGCTCATCGACACGTTGGAGTAGTTCTTGGTTTGCAGGACGATGTTGACGTACTGCTGGTTGACGGTCTTGTATCCGTACGTCCTCCAGGACGTGGTGTCACCCTGACCGCCGGTCGTTACGATGGCCGTACTGGCTGGCAGCAGGGCGGACAGGGTCGCAGTTGCGACGTTACCGGCCTTGGTCGTGGGTATGCCACCAGCCACATCGGGCGGATTCGCGGCCGTTCCGACCGGAACCGTCCAGCTCGCCATCGTGCCATTCGTGCAGGCCACAACGGTCGCACTGACGACCAGGTCATCGGTCGCACTGTTGCCCGTGTCCGTTGTGCCGTTGATGAAGAGGTGGTCGGTGGTGCTCGTGTAAGTGCCAACCGCAGGGGCTGTCACGTCGACCTTGATCGTGCAACTGTCGCTTGGAGAGAGCGTGCCGTTGGAGAAGCTTATGGAGCCGGCGCCCGCTGTCGGCGAAAAGGTCGGCGTTCCGCAGCCGGTTGTTGACGCATTGGGAGTGGGTGCGATGACCATCGTGGCCGGGAACGTCTCGGCAAAGTTCACCCCGGTGATGTTGGAGGTCCCGGGATTCGTGATCCGAATGTTCATTGTCGAGGTTGCACCCGGGACAATGGCGTCGGCCACGAACGTCTTGTTGATGCCCACCCCGGATGCGGAGAGGACATAAACGCTGCGCGACGCAACCTCGTAGTCGCCGTTGTAGTGGAAGCTGCTCCCCGAAAAGTCATAAATCAGGGTCGACATCGTCTCCGGGTTGGCAGCACCAACGCCGAGGACCTTGATGTGGTAGGTGACCTCAATGGAACCGCCGACTTTGCCGTCATCGTGACAGGAGCGATAGTTGGGGCTGTCCGGATCGTTTTCCCACGAACAGGCGTCCCCGTAGGCCAGATCGCTGGGGTTTGCGACATAGGCGGACGTGTCAGCCGAGTAGATCGTTTGAACCGACAGCATTTGGAAGATCGTGTTGGGTAGCGTTAGGAAGCTCTCGGCCTGTTGGTATCCCTGAGTCGCCGTCGCCCCGATCAGCCGAATGTAGTAGCTGTTACCCACCAGCAGGGTCATGGTCCCGCCATTCGGAACCGACGTCAGCGTGGGGATGGTCTCGCCGACCTTCAGGTCTGACACGGAGTTGCGGGCCTGTGATACCAGGTGTTCGACGTAGATCTCACGGGGCCGAGGCGTCGTAATGGTGGTCCCCGGTACAGTCGACGTCACCTCGACGTAGTATCGGGCCTTGTGATCGTAGGCGCTCCCGCTGCGGGTCACCTCCACTTCGAAATAGAAGTCCTGACAGGATCCGGCCACCAACGTAGCCACGGAAAGCACCGAATTGGTACCGGGACGCAACTTGATATACGTGTCCGTGGTATCCCACTTGAACGTGGCTGTCACATCCGTCGCGGGCGCATCGCCGGTGTTGCAGACGCGCGCGCCAGTCGGAAAGTGGTTCGGACCAACGTTCGGGTTGTTGCTGTCGAGACCAACGACGTTCCAGGTTGTCGGTGTGACCGAAAGGCTGGCCGCCGCCCATGCCGGGGACGCAGCCACCAAGACCATTGTGAAGACCAGCGCACGGAATACTCTGTCGATCTTCATGGACTACCTCTTCTCCATCGTGTCGTCGGCTGCCTCGTTGGCGCCCTTTTGGATGCTGCCCTCGGCGCCGAGCAGGTTGAATTCTACCCGACGGTTGTTCGCTCTGCCACGCTCAGTCTTGTTGCTCTCGATGGGCTTCGTGGGGCCGAAGCCCTTGCCGATCAGGCGCTCGGCCGGCACGCCCTTCTTCACCAGGAATGCGACCACCGAGTTGGCCCGGTCTTGCGACAGCTTGGTGTTGTATTCAGCACTGCCGCGATCGTCGGTGTGCCCTTCCACAGAGACCATGCCCACCTCGGGATGCGCCAGAACGACCTGGGCAACGTTCTCGAGCAGCGGATAGGATCGCGTCTCGATCACCGCCATCGCGGTCTTGAAGTAGACGCGGTCCAGGATCTCGATCCTGTCGGCCGTGATGGTCACGAGCTGCTTGGCCTTGCATCCGTGGTTCTCGATCGTGCCCGGCTCGTCCGGACAATTGTCCAGACGGTCGATGACCTCATCGGCATCGCGGTCGGGCTCGGGGCAGCCGGCGTTCGTCAACGGGCCTGGCTCCTTCGGACACTTGTCGAGGCGGTCCACGAGGCCGTCGCCGTCGGTGTCCACGTCCGGACAGCCGTTGTTCTCTCTAGGGCCCGGCTCTGCTGGGCAGCTGTCCAGGCGGTCCACGAGACCGTCACGGTCGGTGTCTACGTCCGGACAGCCCTGGTTCTCCTTGGGCCCCGGCTCGTTGGGGCACTTGTCATCCACATCAAGAACGCCGTCGCCGTCGTGGTCCAGGTCGGGGCAGCCGTCGTCGTCTTGGAAGCCGTCTTTGTCCTCGGGCTCGTCCGGACACTTGTCGAGGCGGTCGATGAGGCCATCGTGGTCGCGATCCGTTTCGGGACAACCCAGGTTATCCTTGGGCCCGGGTTCGGTTGGGCATTTGTCGTCGACATTCTTGATGCCGTCGTTGTCGATATCGTCGTCCACCATGCCTAGACGAACGCCGGCAAAGGCTCGCCAATCGGGCGTCCCGAAACCTCTCGAAAGACCAAACGACGTTCCCGCAAACACCAAGACCGGGCCAAGGTCGTAGTTGCCCTGGAGCACGATCTCCAGCGGCGATTGATTAGAGTTCTTCCACGGCGCGGCCGCGGCGACGCCGCCGGAGACGAGGGCGTCGACCTCGACGGGTGAGCCCCGTTCGGGCCCGAACGGCACTTGGTAGCCGACGCCTGCCCGGTACAGGATCTCGTCCGCGACTTCCTGATTGAGCATGGATTGGTTCTTCCTGAGAAGGTATCCGAGGTTCGCCGCGAGCTTCACGTTCCCGAGAGAGCGTGACGCGGCGAGCTCCGGGCCAAACGTTGGACCCTTGTTTCCGCGATAATCTTTGGCCATGCCCGAAGGAACCGTGAAGGTCGGCAGGATTGCGAAGTCGACGCCGACCTCCTCGGCTTCGAGCAGCTGGATCTTCGGCACGATCCGAACATCGCCAAACCCCAGATTCGAAAGGCTGGCCAGGACTGCCGTGCCGGTAGTGTGTTGAATCGAGCCGCTGCGGTCCTGGTACGCGATGAAAGGGATCTCAGCGCCCACCTGGACAATCTTCCAAACGCCGACGGTTGCCATGAGCGCGCCGTCCAGGCGCGAGTGCACCAGAGCCGCAATTCGCTTGCCGGTATCGAGATCGTACACGACGAGCGGATCGTCGGCGTAGTTGAGCCAGAGACCGGTGTCCCACGACAAGAACGGAAGCACGGTGCCTGATTCCGCCGCCTGCACGCCTTGGCGATCCAAGGAGATCCGCAGACGCTCGACCGGAATGCTTCGATTCTCGGTGAGTTGTGCGGCAGCGTGTCGTGGCGCGAAGACGATGAGCATCGCAATCAGCGCGATTGAAGCATCAGAACGGAGACGACAAACAAATCGGTATCGACCAGACATTCAGCGTGTTCCTTGGACTGGAGGACTCTCGTTCCCAGACTCGTATCACCGGGTCCGTCGATACCTCAGTCCAGCCTTCGGCCGCAACCAAAAAGGATGGCACTCAGGAGTTCAGCATCAGCGGCCGCCCAAAGTCGGCCAGCCTGGCCGGTGCCGTCGTGCCGCCGGCCGGACATACCAATGCCCTGGTGGACGGGACCGAGTTGTATAGCTGTGAGAATCCGCCCACCTCTGGGGCGTGGCGGCACGCTTGGGGTCTGCTCAGGTCGAGTAGGTAGGCGCCCTCGTTGCCTCGGGCGCCTCTCACGGAACCGTGCTTGTGCTGTGCACACGGCTCTTCGGGGCGACAGGTTGCCAACATCCGTTGGCGATTCTGGTTGTGACGTGCTCAACCGGACACTCCCCGATTTCGGCAGGCTCTATCGGCCGATCTGATTGCCGATCTCAGAACAGCTCACACGGGAGTAGCCAATCATGCGGCAGTAGGCATCATTGACGTTGAGGAAACACCCCTCCATGTCGATGGCCCCAAAGCCGTCCATGGCAGAACGGATGATGGTGGCGGCTTCGTCCTCCCGCCCTATTCCTGCAGAAACGCTGCTTTGAGGGCTTGTGCGTGCAGTCGACTCCCCAGCTTGGTCTCTCTGCCTCTGTCTAGCCACGTCAACACTACGGTGCATGAATGCCGGCTTCTCGCACAACCACCGGGCGATGTTTCTGCGTGATCTCCTCAAGCTGACGTGTTGTGAGGCCGCTGGACGGGCTGACGGTCACCGAAGCCTCTTTGCCAGACTGCATTTCTTTGGCGGTGACGTGTACAACACCATCGGCATCAATTGTGAAAACCACGTCAACATACACCTGGCCCACAGGTTTGCGGGGGAGCCCCCCGAGCGTGAACCTCCCGAGGTGTGTATTTTGGCTGACGAGCTTGGATTCTCCTTGGTAGACCTCGATGTTGACGAAGTCCTGATCGTCGCGGGTGGTGGCGAATACTTTTCGCTCGCTGGTGGGAATCGTCGTGTTCTTCGGGATGACGATAGACATCTCGTCCTCAACGACCCGAATGCCCAACGAATGGGGCGTCACGTCCAGGAGCACGACTTCGCTCAGCTCACCGGTGATGATAGCGCCTTGTGTCGCCGCGCCCACGGCCACAATCTCGTCGGGGTTTACGCCCTTGGACGGCTTCTTTCCAAAGATCGCTTCGGCTTTTCGTTGAACGGCGGGCACTCGCGTCATACCCCCGACCAGAAGCACCTGGTCTATCTGTTCCGGTTTGGTGTGCGCGTCCTCCATCGCAGTGCGGCAAGGAATTTCCAACCTCTCAACCAGAGGTGCCGTGAGCTGGTCGAAAAGCTCACGCGATAGCCCGTCATGTTGAAGATGGAGCGGGCCCGCTGGTCCAACGGAGACAAAGGGCAGGTTGATGGCCGCGACCGGAGCGTTGGAAAGCTCTTTCTTGGCCGTTTCACACGCGTCACGCAGACGCTGGAGAGCACAAGGGTCCTTGGTGAGATCGGTCCCGTGTCGGTCCATGAAGTCCTTCACCAGATACCTGACCAAACCCTGATCAAAGTCGTCGCCGCCCAAGAACGTATCCCCGTTGGTCGCCAAGACCTCGAACACGCCGTCCTCAAAACGCAGAATGGTGATGTCAAACGTGCCTCCTCCGAGGTCGAATACCGCCAGGACTTGGTTTTTCTTGTCCTTGTGCGCCCCATAGCCCAAGGCTGCCGCCGTTGGCTCGTTCAGGATCTTCTTGACGTCGAGCCCAGCAATCTTTCCCGCAGCTCGCGTTGCCTGACGTTGGCTGTCGTCGAAGTAGGCCGGGACCGTGACAATTGCCTCGGTCACTTCTTCGCCGAGGTAGTCCTGGGCATAGTCCTTCATCTCTTTGAGAATCAGGGCGGAGATTTCCTGCGGGCCATACTCCTTGTTGTCGATGCGGATCCAAGCATCACCGTTCGCCGCCGCGACGATCTGATAGGGGCTGGTCTTCTTGAGCTCAACGAGTCGCTCAGAATCCGCCTTGCGCCCCATGAGACGCTTTATCCCGTGGACGGTGCGCGTCGGGTTCGTCACTGCTTGGCGCTTGGCACTTTCACCCACCAGGCAATCCTCGTTCGTGAATGCGACGACCGAGGGAAGAATGCGATTTCCTCTCTGGTTGTGGATGACCGTGACGTGGTCACCCTCGACAACGGCGACACATGAGTTTGTCGTGCCGAGGTCGATTCCAACGATCTTCCCCATGTCAGTGCCCTCCCCCTGTCGCTGTCAAGATCCGTGAGAAAATCCCACGTGAACGGCGTCCCTCTTCGTGGAAGGCCCGGACCTCCTGAACGGCCTCGATGTGTTTGTCATCCAAGCCGAGAATCTCCTTGTACCGTGCGACACATTCCTCAATCTTCCCTGACACCTTCAACCGCCGCGCTTCAGCAACGAGAAGCCAAATCTTGGCCTTCGTGTTCCCGGGCTCGATGTCGAGCGCTTGTTTGAACAGGTCTATGGCTTCGCCATGCCGGCCGTGGGCAATGTGATTGAGCGCCTCTGACACCAAAGGAGCGACCAAGACAGGTTGATGGCCATGTTCAGTCTGTTCAACATCCGCAAACAAGTCGTCTGCGTCGAGCGAGCTGGGGCTGGACACTCGCGGAGCGTGCATTGATGCAACAGGCGCGGCTGACGCTAGTGGTGGCTCGCTTTCTGCACGGCCCACCGAGCCGGCGGGCTTACCCATCGAGTTCTTGTACCGTTCGATGCTGACCTGGTCGGACAACTTGCTGTACGACTGCTTCAGAATGATGAAGACTTCGGTGGCTACCGCGCGGATCTCGCGGTCGGCGTAACGGGCATAGAGATCGGGATGGTACTCCTTTGAGACACGCAGGAATGCCGCTCGTGTCTGAGGAGCATCCGCATTCGAGTCCAGGCCCAGGACGCCGAAGCAATCCTTCTCCTTCAACGACGCAAGCTCCCCGCCCAGTCGTTGCAGGACATCATCTTCGTTCGGCCTTCGCTTCGGCGTGGCAGCGGGATCGAGTCGTTTGACGACTCGCGCTACATCGGCGGTGACCGACTTGTTTTGCGCTTTGACCTGCTTCGGGATCTCCGGACGGCTGGCAGTGTCGATGATGGTCTGAACCATTTGCGCCTGTTGTGGCGTCAGACGCACGAATTCCACTCCGAACCCAAATGGACGGCCGTCAACACCAGCGCGCTCTGGCGAAACGATGTGAGCGACCCTGCCCTCTACTCGGACGCTCGATCCGTCAGGACCACGGAGGCTGAGCTCCAGACTGCTGTGGAGGGGTGGTGGTGAGCCCGTTTGAATGAACGCCCCACCGATGCTAATGTCTTTGGTTTGGAGCTCAACGGCATGCCCCCAGATCTCGCAGAGTATGCGCGCCGGAAGTGTCGCCTCCACCCGTGGGCACGCTCGAACAGGTTCAACTCGTGTCGGTCGTTCCGCACGAGAACCTAGTAGATGTTGCTTGACCGCGTCGAGGATCGCGCCGTTAGACCACGGTTTGGCGATGACAACGTGGGCCACGCCCGTCGCGATCAACTCCCGGCCAAGCTCCTCAGAGACATTTCCTGACACGGTTATCCGCGGCAAACCCGGTGCTCGCTGGCGAATTTGTTTCATCAACTCGATCCCGTTCGGACCTGAACCAAGATTGCAGTCGCAGACAACGGCGCAGATATCCGAGCGCTCGGCCAAGCACGTCACGGCCTCGGCGTAGTCGCTGGATTGAACCACCTCGAACTCGGGGCCCAGCTCACGAGCCAACGCCTTGCGGATCATGGCGTCGTCGTCGACGATCAGAACACGCCCTTTGGCATCAGACTTTGTCATCGTTTCGATTCCTCCCCTTGCTGTCTCCCGCACAGAGACATATGGCCAAACACCGGCCGGGGACAACAGCAACCATTCTCTTGCTACGCCCTGGGATCTACCGTCACGAGCCAGGTGGCCTGCGGAGCAGCTCCCTCAAGCCTCAGAGTCGCATGTGGCCTGGCAGGTTATTGCAGAATCGCCATCCTTGCACGAGACTGCTGCGGGCTCTTCGGCCTTTGGCTGGCTGCCCTGGAGCGCCAGAGTTGCCACAACGAACGCCGGTGCCCCCATGAGTCCGCTCCCCGCCAATGCTTTTCAAGAAGTGCCTGGCCAGTAATGCGAAGTTATCACTACGTGTTTAACCGACGCAAGGCAGTCCACTCTTGCCCGAATGCCCCGGAAACAGGACGCCCAACGTGTGCTCAAGAATCTCGGCAGGCGCGTTGCAGAACTACGCACGGCCAGAGGCTTCACGCAGGAGCGCTTCTCCGAGAGAGCCGGCTGGACGCCGCGATACCAACAGTTCATCGAGTCAGGCAGGGCCAACCTGACCGTGGCTTCTCTGGTCACCCTCGCGAATCTGCTTGGCGTGCAGGCCAACGATCTTCTGGCCGCTCCGGCCAGTCGAGAAGTGGCAAAGGGCCGCCCTCCCAGACGCCTGCTGTAAGCTCGACAGCTTCGGGCCGTTCAAGAACAACGGCAGCTCGCTGGGGAAAGAAGCCAGTCTCCGAGAGGCCCGCTGATCGACTCCCCGGGCTTGACCACGCATGGGGAGACCAGCGTGCTCTCCACCATCACGGGAGTGGAGGAACGTCGAAGAACCGTGGGGCAATCCGGTCCCTGGCAACGATTACACCTGGCAACGATTCAGTTGACCACCAGGGCACCGAAGAGTACATTTGATCTTGCCCGCTCCGAAAGGGGTGGTGTCTCTAAGTTCCCCGCTGTCCGTAACACGACGGCGGGTTTTTTTTGATGCCCACCGCAACCACCATCGAACGTGTGACCTGTTTCATCGACGGCGGCAATCTTTTCGGTCACCTACGCGACACCTTTGGAGGTGGCAAGGTCAACTTGCCGAAGCTCTGCGGCGAGATGGTCGGCCCCACGCGCAAGTTCAGTCAGTGGAGATTCTACGGGGCGCCGCTCCCGCAGGGGGGCGACTGTCGCCGAGCAAGGGAGCTATGCCGGCCAGCAACGCTTCTTCCACTACATCCGCCAACACCGAAAGGGCGTTCTCAGGCTCGGCCGCTTCCAACGCGACGATGACGGAACGCTGCACGAGAAAGGCGTCGATGTTCTGATCGCCATCGACCTCGTGCGTCTGGCCGCCGAAGGCGGCTACGACACCGCGGTCCTGTTCTCGGGGGATGCCGATCTCGTGCCGGCCATCGAGATGGTGCGGCAGGTCTACCGGCGCCGAGTCGAAGTCGCCATCCCCGATGTTGCGGCCTGCCACGTCAGGCAGGTCGCCGACGCCTACCGCGAGATCGACGCCCCGCTGTTCAAGAAGGTCATGTTGGGCGCGTTGGGCGGTTCGACCGAAAAGCGGTAGCGCATCCCCGAATTGTTTGCAGAGTTGTTTGCAAAGGCCCTTTTTCAGGGTCGATCAGGGGTGATCCCTGATGACCAATTTTCAAGGAGATCAACAGGCTCCATCACCGACCAGATCTCTCGGCTACCTGTCACGCCGGAGGCCGCGGGTTCGAGTCCCGGCTTCGTGGCGTGGAGCGGCAACCAGTGCGTGAACCGTTTTCCATCAATAAAACCTAAAAAAACATGGCAGTCCGTCGTGGCGAAAAAACGGGTTGGTTGGTAACTGTTTGTTTTTCCTTCACTTCAACACAAATGGCATTCAGGAGGCCGACG
>Ga0156400_1097_pt1 | contig 13874 bp, 14 predicted proteins | sample RifOxyA3_FD_108044 | JGI IMG/M metagenome (GOLD analysis project Ga0156400, IMG submission 108044) | Deltaproteobacteria bacterium RIFOXYA12_FULL_58_15
CGCCGATAAGCTCCGATACCATTGTGTACAACTGCGTCTTTCAACGACGCTGTCGGAATTGAGGTGATGTGATGAGTCAGTTCATGGTACCGAATATTCGCGCCTATGGCGTAGCCGCCAACAACTCGGCGGGGTCAGTCTTAACTGCCGAAATCGCTATCGCTTTCCAGCAGGTCGACGCGGCCTTCAGCTCGTTCAAGAAATACAGCGTCTATCCAGACATGAAGAGGATACTCGAGTCTGCAACCGACCACTTGGACAAGGCGCTGGCGACCCAGGATTCAGAATCGGCGGCCAGTGCGTTATACAACCTCAACCTCATCAAAGGATGGGTTGACGAGTACCCCAACGCCGATCCTCAAGATCAAGGGACCCTCGAAACCCTTGATGACAAAAACACCTACACGTATTGGATCAACAAGGGCTTGGAGAGGGTGACACAGCAGCTCAGAACGGCCAAACAGTGTCCCCTCTAACCGCGGGGACGGATCCCCCTTGGTCGCGCGATACCCCGTACTTCGATCTCACAGGTGTTGGTGCCGCGCCGGGCGAGCTCAATCCACACGGCGTTGGTTGGTATCAGTTCGGCGATCTGCTTGGGCCACTCGATGGCGACCACCGCGTCGCAACGACCCACGTACTCTTCAAGGCCGAGAGCACGTGCAGCGGTGGGATCGTCGAGACGGTAGAAATCGATGTGAATGAGCGTGAGATTGGCGGCCGGGTATTCGTTGACCAGAGTGTAGGTGGGACTGAGTACCTCATCGAGATCGACAACCCCGAGCCCGGCAGCAAGGCCTTGCACAAACGTCGTTTTGCCGGCACCGAGGTCGCCGTTTAGAGCCAAGACCGTACCCGCTTCCAGTACTTCACCGATCCTGCGACCAACACCGCGAGTACCCCGCGCGCTTCTCGTCGATGTCCTCCAGCTCCTTTCCGCCGACATGATGAGAGGTCCTCGAATCGGAAGCTATTTTCCCCAACGGGCGAGGACCGTCCCCATGGCTTCAATGAGATCGGTAGCACGCATGCCCGCTTCGCCGTGAAGCTCCGCCGCAACATCGCCGGCGACCGCGTGAAGCAGCGCCCCTCCGCGGGCCGCATCGGCCGAGGTGAGGCCTTGGGCGAGAAGCCCGGTGATGATGCCGGCAAGCACGTCGCCTGTACCACCTGTGCCCATTCCGGGGTTGCCAGCGCCAATGATGGCCACCTGGCCGTCGGGGTCAGCGATGACCGTGCCAGCTCCCTTGAGAACCACCACGCATCTTCTGGCAATGGCGAATTGCCCCGCCGCGGCAAACCTGTCCCGTTGAATATCAGCAACCGAAATGCCGGTCAGGCGCGATAACTCTTTGGGGTGTGGAGTAATGACCACCGGTGCTTGAACCACGTCCCAAAGGCTAGGATCTTCGGCAAAAAGATTCAGGGCGTCTGCGTCCATGCAAATTGGTACTCGACACGCCTCGAGCACCGCCCCGAGCTCTGCTGCCTTGTCATCGCCAGTCGACAATCCTGGACCAACGCATAGGGCCGTTGCGTGCTCGAGCACGCAGGACGACCAGTCATCCAATGAGTCGCCATCCTGCCGACAGCGGAGCATGACCTCCAGAGGCCGCGGCGGCGCATCCTTGAGAGTTTGTTGCGAGACGGCCCAGCTCACCAATCCCGCACCGGAGCGAAGAGCTCCCGCAAGGGCAAGCAATGCCGCTCCTGGTGTGGCGGGACTGCCAGCCATGATCACCGCGTGACCGAAACTGCCCTTGTGTGCAGCGGGATCTCGATCGGGAAGAATGTCCTCGCCGTCCTCCGTAAGGAGAAGCCTTCCCACCACAGGAAGGTCGGCGGCAAGCTCGACCGGAATGCCAATGTCAACAACCGTCAAATCGCCGCGCAACCCAGCTCCAGGATAGAGACAGTGCCCACGCTTGGGAAACGCGAATGTGACCGTCTCGACACATTCGGTCGCACGGCCGAGTACTGCGCCTGTGTCCGAGTCGACGCCGGAAGGAATATCCACAGCGATGATTGAACATTCACTTTCATTGAGTGCGTCGATGACATCACCGATGAGGCCGCTCACTTCTTTTGCGAGACCCGTTCCCAAGAGCGCGTCGACGATGAGATCCGCCGACTCAATGAACTCAGAGAGCTCGTAGAGAGACTTTGCATCCTCGACAAGCGACAGGCTCTCGGGACGCAGTTTCTCGATGGGTTTGAGGGCAGATGCCGCGTCGGCTTTCAGCTTGGTTTTGTCACCTACAATGAAGGTATGAACGTTGTAACCGCGGTCGGCGAGGGTTCTCGCTGTTACGAACCCGTCGCCGCCATTGTTGCCGGTGGAACAAACGACCGCAACGGTCCCGCCGTCGGGCAAATATTCAACACAACTGTCGGCGACGCCGCGACCAGCCACCTCCATGAGCGCGCGGCCCGGCACACCAAGGACTTCGATGGTCTGACGATCGAGCTCCCTCATCTCCAGGGCACTGACAATGTACTCCATGGCTCTTCCTCAGCCGGCGGCTCACTCGAGTCGCCTATGCTCATTGCCGTTCTGGAATGCGCGCCGCGCTCAGACTTGCAACAGCGCCAACATGTCGCGCACTGCACGTTCGAGTCCGACATAAATCGCCTGGGCGACGATGCTGTGTCCAATGTTGTATTCTTCGATTTCAACTACCGGCACCAAGGATGCGATGTTGTGGTAGTGCAGGCCGTGTCCCGCGGCGACCCGCATCCCCAGCTTGGTGGCGGTTCGCGCAGCATCGACGATCCTCGTCAGCTCAGCCCGTTGCTCGTTGTCACCAACGGCGTCACAATATTTGCCAGTGTGGATCTCGATGGTGTCAGCTTCAACGCGATGAGCGGCGCGGACTTGGTCGAGGTCGGGATCGATGAATAGGCTAACACCGATGTCCGCATCCTTCATATTCTGTACATACTTCTTGATGTGATCGCGATGGTGCGACACGTCGAGGCCGCCCTCCGTGGTGAGTTCCTCACGACGTTCCGGCACCAAGGTCACCTGGTCCGGTTTGATGTCGTAGGCAATCTTCAGCATTTCTTGTGTAGCTGCCATCTCTAGATTGAGAGTGGTCTGCACCGTTTGCCGCAGAATCCGCACGTCCCGCTCTTGAATGTGTCGACGGTCCTCTCGCAGGTGTACTGTGATGAGGTTCGCCCCCGCCATTTCACAAATGCCCGCGGCCGTTACAGGGTCGGGATAGGAAGTTCGACGATTCTGCCGAATGGCGGCTACGTGATCGACGTTGACTCCGAGACGTCGGCGAATCATGGCTACTCCTATTCCAGTGTTTGCTCTCTGCTAACAGTCACCCTAGCGCACGGGCGATCTCTGACGCAATCTCTGATGCCATGGTATCAACCATTCGAGCGTCTGGTCCCTCCACCAACACTCGCGCTTTGGCTTCGGTGCCGGAGAAGCGCACAAGGATGCGGCCATCATCCCCAAGTGCCTTCTGTACCCTGTCAATGGCCGATTGTACCGTCGGCAGGTCCTCTAGGGGCCTTCGCTCCTTGACCACCACGTTAACCAAGGACTGGGGGTAGAGCTCAAGACGGTGCTTGAGCTCCGAAAGCTTGATCCCCGTCCTCTTGAGCACTGCCAGCAGCTTGATGGCAGCAAGGAGGCCATCGCCGGTGGTCGAATGGTCGAGATAGATGAGGTGCCCCGATTGCTCCCCGCCAAAATTGAGATTGCCCTCGCGCATGGCCGCAACCACGTAACGGTCGCCGACCTGGGTGCGGATCACCTTGCCACCCAGACTCGTGAGCTTTTTGTCGAGGGCGAGGTTCGACATCACTGTTGTGACCAACGTGTTGTCGTGCAGATCCCCACTTCTAAGCATCTCCTCCGCAGCGATCGACATGAGGATATCACCGTCAACAACGGCACCCGTTTCATCGACGACAATCAGCCGGTCGGCGTCGCCGTCAAGCGCAATACCAATGTTCGCGCGGTGGCGCTTAATGGCCGCCTTAAGACTCGCCGGATGCAGCGCTCCACAACGCCTATTGATATTGCGACCGTCGGGGGACACACCGATGGCGTGCACCTTGGCACCCAGCTCCGAGAACACCGTCGGGGCGACCTTGTAGGCGGCACCGTTGGCGCAATCGACGCAGACTGTCATTCCCAACAAATCCAGGTCGGCAGGGAAGAAGCTCTTGAGAAAGACTATGTAACGCCCCGCTGCGTCGTCGATGCGAAACGCTTTGCCAACGGCTGCCTTGGTGGGGCGAACTTTGCCGACCTTTTCGTCTTCCATAAAACTCTCGAGCTCGACTTCCTTTTCGTCGGCGAGCTTGAAGCCGTCACGCGCAAAGATCTTGATACCGTTGTCTTCGTAAGGATTGTGGCTCGCGCTGATCATCACACCCGCGTCGGCACGCATGGTGCGCGTGAGAAACGCGACGGCGGGGGTCGGCATCGGTCCAAGAAGAAGCGCATCGACCCCCATGGAGCACACGCCCGACGCGAATGCCATCTCCAACATGTAACCGGAGAGTCGGGGGTCTTTGCCAATGATGATTCTGTGATTGCTGGTATGCGCCTGCGCTTGGTACGCAACTGCTCGACCAAGTGCCAGCGCCACCTCGCAGGTCATGGGATGCTGATTGGCGACACCGCGAACACCATCAGTTCCGAAAAACCGACGTTTGCTGCTTGGGGCCATTTCTATCTCCTGCGGCGGGATCGGGAAACCTGGACGACCACGGTGGGAACGGGTTCGAGAAGCACCGTACGCTCAGGTGCCGAGCGCAGAATCACAATCTTCTCGAAGCTACGCTGGCCTTCATTGATCTCTGGCAGAGCGTCGACGTAGACTTTGAGGCTGTTGGCGTCCAACTTGTCAACGAGGCGCCGCGGGCCCTTGAGAGTTACTTCCACAGAGTGGGGAGTGACGCGTGCCCCTGCGGGACCGTGGTCGAGCTGGACCTCAACGCCCTTGAAGCTCTTCTCTACAAACTCCTCATTGATCTGGACTTCAACTTTGACATGGCGGTCTAGCAAGCGGGCACCCTCACCCGGTGGCCGTAGATCCACCTCCATGGTGACATCAGCCGTTTGCCGCGCGACGTTAATCGGTTCAGTTCTGATGAAGAAACGGGGATCACCAACTTTGGTGACAGGCCCCACCACGCGAACCTCACTCGGCTCGATCTGTACTCTCAAGATCTCGTAACCAAAAGCAGGCCGTTCCATGATGGTCGGCTCGACCGGCACACGCCGCTCAACCTTGCGATCGAGTATGAGCTCCACCTCGACCGGGCGCACCCCGACGATTCGCATACCACCTGGGGGGTCGACGTCGTCGAGCTCTATGCGTTTCAGGTGGTCTCCTGGCTCATCATTGCTAAGGTCAATGATGACGGGATTCAGCTCACTTTGCACAAACGAGCGGAAATTCGCCCATGGCCCTTGCATTGTTGTGTGTAGGACCGACGGGGGATCGTTGGTAACCATCATGTCATTGGCAGTGCGATACTCTACGGGGAAGTCAACCTCAACCGGAGTGCTGCTCTCAACGTTGACAAACAAGAAGATCAACAATGACACAGCCAAAGAGATGAGCTTGAGAGTGATATTTCGCGTAATGAATGTCAGACTCATAGCTCAGGCTCGGCTCGGCTCGCTCTTGCGAGGCTTAGATTTCGTTAGCGTGCGCGGGCCGAAATAGCGTTGCAGGACTTTGCGCAACATGGCGGGGTCGAGATCACGGGTCAGGACTCCGCGCTCAGCGATAGAAATCTGACCTCGCTCTTCGCTGACAACGATGGCCACTGCGTCGACCTCCTCAGTGGCACCAACCGCCGCCCGATGGCGACTGCCAATGGATGGGTCGAGACGAGGATTCTGGGTCATCGGCAAAAACACGGCCGCCGCGGTAATGCGACCTTGTTGAATAATGAGAGCGCCATCGTGCAACGGACCTGGGGGTGTAAACACCTGGGTCAGAAGCCCCGTCGATATTCGTCCATCAACGCGAATACCCGTCTCGGCAAGCTCGCTGAGATCAGCTTCCCGTTCGACGAGTATGATGGCACCGATACGGTCCTTCGCCATAGCCTCGGCAGCTCGAGTCAGCTCGTCAACAAGATAGGCTCCCTGGCCGTATCCGATTCCAGCGTAAAATGGGCGACGCCCGACCCGGGACAGGCCACGCCGAATGTCGTGTTGGAAAACGACGATGACGATGAGAAGAAACGAGCTTAGGAAATTGTCGAGTATCCACGACAGCGTCTTGAGGCCGAGCAACCGCGACGCAAAAAAGGCGACGACGATGAGAGCGAGACCGACTAAGATTTGTTGCGCCCGTGTGCCGCGAATCAACAGAAGAACGCGATAGACGATGTATGCGACCACACCGACATCGGCGATCGCGATGACCACTTTCAAGATATTGTTGTCGCCCCAAAAAGCCTGTTCCATCAGAATCTTGCGAGTAGCACAGGGGGATGCTCGGCCACAAGGGGCGCAATTCGGCCACCTCTGCCACCAGAACCTGAATACACCTGCGGGAGAGCCTGAGTAGCCTGTTGTTGCGGCCTTTGTCACTGCTTACCATTTGCACGAACACTGTCCGATGCCCGAATGGCCCGGCGGAATCCATCCACCATTCCTTTGAATTCGACGGCAAAGCCATCAGCCGTGCATCGTACGACAGTCCCACGGCAACCATGCACCTCTTCGACGACAGGAACCAGGTTGCGCTCCTTGATGATCGGCAACTGCACATAAATAACGGTGCCCACTGGGGGCGGCCGCTGGGCATGAATGCTGCAGCCGGTGGGAGACAGATCAATGAACGTAGAGCGGTATTGCGCCGTCCCCAGAAGCCAAAGAACCGGTACTGCGGATTCAAAGCGTTGCGCCCTTCGATGTTCCCCGAGTTTCGCGCCTTCGTAGACGAGCTCGACCAGAAGGTTACGAATGGATGACCGAAACTGTTCCGATTCGTCGGAAAATCGCAGACCCACACCGGTGGGATCGGACCGAATGACCCGACCTTTGGCAATAACGCGACTGTTCTTATGTTCGATAGCGAGACACCTGGCGCTGCCAAGCCCCCACGGTTCTTCTGTGAGCAAAAAGACACCACCAACGCTGAGATCTCTCGCTTGATAGCTCGTTTGCGGCTCATCGACGTCAACGATAGTGATGGGTGCAACGGCGCGTGCAAAACGGCGCTGGCTCATGCGCTCTCCTTTCTTCCTCCCAGGCTAGCCAAGGATTGAGCCCAAGACAAACACGGGCGCACGAGGCCAAAACGTCCTCCCTGCATGCGTTGATCGGGATGGCCGTATTTGTCGTATTTTGTCGTGCGAAGCATGCAACATTTTGCCCGCCTGCCCGATAACTATCAGTGAGCGGTGCTGGGCCAAGAATAATCGATATTGGCGGCTCGTGGCAGGTCTGGTGACGCTCGATATAGCGGCCACATTCTTGGCGGGGTGTGGCCGCTTTTTTATCATCGCGCCATCAGCGCATCGAGCTTGTTCGCCTGCATCAGAGCATCGAGGGACGCGTGGCGGTAGAGATCTGAAAGTGTCGGGTAGTTGAACAACGTCTCGGCGATTTGAGTGGCATCTGTCCCATCGTAGAGAAAAGCTTGCCCCGTGTGGATGAGCTCTGAGGCACCGGTGCCGACAATGTGCACCCCTAGCAGGCGCATCGACGCTTTCTCGAAGAGCAGCTTCAGCAACCCCCCCGTATCGTCAATAATCTGCCCGCGTGGATTGAGCTCATAGCGGCCCCGACCTGCAACGTATTCGGTACCAGCGGCCACGAGCTCCTCTTCTGTGGCACCAATATAGCTGACCTCGGGAATCGAATAGATCGCAAAGGGTAACACCGCAGTGTCGCCCTTTGGGCCCGCGACGCCGTAAGCGTGCCGGATTGCCTGACGGCCCTGCTCCATGGAGGTGCTCGCTAGGGCAGGAAACCCCACCACATCGCCGATGGCGTAGATGTGCGACATCGAGGTCTGGAAGAAACTGTTGACGGGAATGAGTCCGCGCTCGTTTGGTTGGATCCCGACGTTTTCCAAACCAAGGCCTTTGCTGTTGCCATCTCGTCCAACACAATAGAGAAGCACGTCGGCTTCAACGGTGTTGCCCTCTCGCGTGTGGACGCGCACAGACGGTGGCTTACCGTCAATTCTCTCGACCCGGGCGTAGTGGTCATCGTGAATGATCACCATGTGCAACTTGCGCAACTCTCGCTGCAAAATCTCAATGATCTCCCTGTCGACAAAGGGAAGCATCTGCGGCCGGGTGTCCACCAAGGTGGTCTGCAGGCCCAAGGCCGCAAAGATGGCTGCATACTCGACACCAATGACACCTGCCCCGAGCACGATGATCGAACGGGGCATTCGCGGTAGCTTGAGAATCGTCGCCGAATCAAAGACGACGTCGGTATCAAAGTCGACATCCTCCGGGTGGTTAGGGCTTGAGCCCGTGGCAATGACAATAAAGTCGGCGCTGAGCTGTATTCGGGACTGGCCGTGACGGTTCTCGACGACGACTCGATGCTCGTCAAGAATGCGACCCTGGCCGTGAATGAGATCGACCGCCCAACGGTCGAGCGCCTTGTTGATGAGCTCGAGCTCCCGTTGCACGACCATGCGCTCGCGATACATGAAATCAGCAATGGAAATCTCAGCGCCAATGTTGACGGGGATGCCATCCAGCTTGCGACTGGTAATCGAGCGCACAAAGCTCGCGCTCTCACGCAGGGTCTTGGATGGAATGGCACCCCAAACCACCCCGGTGCCACCTACGACGTGTTCTCGCTCAATCAGCGCCACCCGCTTGCCGATCTTGGCCGCCTGGATCGCAGCCCTCTCCCCAGCGGGCCCCGCCCCCAGAATGACGACATCGTAGTTGCTCATGCAGACCTCATCGGTGTGGCGCCACAGAACCGCGACTTCGCCACTGTTATGCTAAGCTGTCCACTGTCACAAACTCAACTTAATCACCATCATCGACAACATCGACATCATCGGCACGTCGACATACAAGGGTTGCGGGAAGCTGCGAGAATCGTCAAAATGCACACGCGAGGGAACAAAGCCAATGCCACCCAAAATGCCTATCAAGCGTGCCCCACTCACGTGGGCAGACGACATCGTTACCGGGGATGTTGATCTCGATGACCAGCATCGCGAATTCTACACCCGGGCGCAAAAGATCGTCGCCGCGAGCAAAGCGGGTCAGGATATAGGCGAGCTCGCCGTCAACCTCGAGTTCTTGGCCAATTATGCTGAGCAGCACTTTGCCCGTGAAGAGCAGTTGATGGCAGAAATCAAGTACGCGTACGCCGAGACCCACAAGGCGGCCCACCGTTCCTTCAGAAACAAGCTCGCCGAGTTCCTCAACACACCTTACACGATTCTGACCGTCCGCGAGGTCGCCGAATGGACCAGCGACTGGTTCATGCGTCACGAGCGCATGGTCGATCGACCGTTTATCGAGGCCCTGCATTCCGCTCGAAAGGACGCGGTCAGCGACTAGCTTTCACTCACTCGTTTCGTCCCCAGAAGGCCCCCATGGATGTCGTATTTCTTTCCCGTATACAGTTCGGTCTCACCGCCGGGTTTCACTATATCTTTCCGCCGCTCACCATCGGTATGGGTGGGGTGTTGGTTTTTCTCGAGGCCATGTTTCTCAGGAGTCGCGATCCGCTCTACGGGATCGCGGCAAGGTTTTGGACCAAGATCTTTGCCCTGAACTTCGCCTTGGGCGTGGCCACAGGGATTGTCCTCGAGTTCCAGTTTGGCACCAACTGGGCCACATACTCCCGTTTTGTCGGTGACGTCTTCGGCTCTGCACTGGCAGCCGAGGGCATCTTCGCCTTTTTCCTCGAGTCTGGGTTTCTCGCGGTGATGGTCTTTGGGTGGGACCGAGTGTCGCCGCGGCTGCATTTCATCTCCACTGTCATGGTGGCGATTGGCTCGATCTTCTCATCGGTGTGGATCATCATTGCCAACAGCTGGCAGCAAACCCCGGCGGGCCATCACATTGTACAAATGACGCGCAACGGAGAGCCATGGGTCGTCGATGGCGCTCCTGTCTTGCGTGCAGAGATCGTTGACTTCTGGGCGATGGTCTTCAATCCCTCAACTGTACACCGTCTCGTCCATGTATTGATCGCGGCGTTCATTCTCGGTGCCTTCTTCATCATGAGCATCTCTGCGTTTTACATCTTACGTGACCGCCACATCGAGTTTGCCAAACGTTCCTTCTCGGGTGCCCTCATCTTCGCGACCATCGCTTCCTTGGCGGCGTTGGTGTCGGGGCATCACCAGGCCAACAGCGTTTACAGAACTCAACCGGCCAAGCTTGCTGCCTTCGAGGGCCATTTCGCGACAGGGCCGGCCGCCATGAGCCTCGTGGGTTTTCCCGACGCAGAGGAGGAGACCATCCATTTCAATCTCGCCATCCCAGGGGGACTGAGTTTCTTGCTGCACTACGATTTCGACGCCGAGGTGATTGGCCTCGATCGTTTTCGCCCCCAAGACCGACCGCCGGTCTTTATTCCCTTTGCGAGTTACCACTTGATGGTTGGTTTGGGCATGACATTCATTGGCCTCACATTGCTTGCGAGCTTCTTGTGGTGGCGTGGCACGCTCTTCGAGACCCGCTGGCTGTTGTGGGCGTTTGTCTTCGCCGTGGTTGGTGCCATTGCCGCCAATGAAACCGGTTGGATCGCCACCGAGGTTGGGCGTCAACCGTGGATCGTGCATCCCCCCATTGAGCGCGATGCTGCGGGAGCATTGATCCTGGGCGACGCGGGTGTTGTCACCTACAATGAAAGACTCGGGCTTCGCACCCAAAACGCAGGAAGTCCGAGCGTAAACGCCAGTCAGGTTCTCACTTCGATCATTGGCTTTGCCGGTATCTACCTCGCACTGTTGGCCGTGTGGCTGTTCGTGTTGGATCGCAAGATCAAACATGGACCAGACCCTATTGCCGTCGGTTCTGGACCTGCGACGGGCGGCTTTGTTGATGCGGCCAGCGGTCGCGCCGGTCATAACGACTCGCTAACCAGAACCGTTGATGACGACGCGGCAGCGTCAAAGGAGTGAGCGACCATGGATTGGGAGACACTCGCGATTATCTGGTTTCTCTTGTTGGGCTTTCTCTTAGCAGGTTACGCCATCCTCGACGGCTTTGACCTCGGCGTTGGCATTCTGCATCCATGGGTGGCCCAAAACGACGACGAGCGCCGCCTGTCAATGAACGCCATCGGTCCCTTGTGGGACGGCAACGAAGTCTGGTTGGTCACCTTTGGCGGTGCCATGTTTGCGGCATTTCCCGAGGCCTACGCCACAGTCTTCTCCGGCTTCTACACGGCGTTCATCCTACTCTTGTTCGCCTTGATATCCCGCGCCGTGTCGATAGAGTTTCGCGGCAAAGTGCAGTCACCCCGGTGGCGCCGCTTCTGGGACTGGAGTTTTTCCGCAGGCTCGGGCCTCGCCACTCTCCTTTTTGGCGTCGCCATCGGCAACGCCATGGTCGGCATCGCCTTGGATGAACGGGGCAGCTTCACCGGCAGTCTCTTCGACCAACTCGGCCCCTATCCGGTCATGGTGGGAGTTTTGTGCCTGACAATGTTTGCCACGCACGGATCTCTGTTTCTCGCCCTCAAGACCGAGGGCGAGTTTCAACAACGGTTGCGACCCTGGATGTGGCGAGCGTTCTTTGCCTTCACCGCAGCCTATGTGCTCACCACGCTGTACACCCTCATCCTGGTGCCGCGCGCCACTGCGAACTTCGCCCACTTCCCCATCGGTGCCGTCGTCGCTGTGTTGAATGTGCTTGCCATTGCCAATATTCCGCGCTGCCTCCACCGAAACAAACTCAAGCAAGCCTTTGTCTCCAGTGCCCTCGTCATCGCCGGGCTCGTCGCTCTATTTGGCGTCGCCCTGTTCCCCAACCTGGTGACCGCGAGCAACGACCCTGCATTCAACGTCACCCTGTTCACAGCCGCTTCCAGCCCCAAGACCCTCACGCTCATGCTTGTCATCGCGGCCATCGGTATGCCGTTCGTGCTCGGTTACACCGGCATCATCTACTGGGCATTCCGCGGCAAGGTTCGCTTGACCGAGACGAGCTACTAACGATGGCTCAGTAAACGCTGTCAAACACCCGGAGCATGATCGGCAGCGTCACCACCGATGCGATGAAGCCTCCGACCAACAATTGATTACACAGATGACGATTGCCGCCACAGCGCTCGGCGAAAATTGGCACGGCAGATAGAGCTGGCACGGCACTCTGCAAAAACAGCAAGAACGCCAAGTCGGAATCGGGCCGAAGCAGCAACAACAATCCGAGCACGACCATGGGGAAGACCAACAGCTTGAGAAGTAGGTATTTGCCGAGCTCCCCATAGGCAAAGCCGAGCTTCTTGCGAAAATCGACGTAGACGTTACCGCCCATGATCAACATGAGCAGGGGAATCGCCAGTCCCGCGAGCATCACCATGATCGACTTGACGGGAGCGGGCACATGCGGCACCGCGCCGCTGAGCTTGAGTGCCAAACCGATCCCTGCCGCAATCAAGACGGGGTTGATTATCTTCGACCAAGCGATGGGTTGACCGCGCTTGCCCCAGATCAAGGGGTAGGTGCTAAACACCAAAGGCGGGCTCACCATGGTGAGCAAAAACAACAGCGGCACCAGATTTGACGCATGGCCATAACTACCCTTGATGATCACCAGGGGAAAGAAGATCGCGTTGTGATAGAGCAGGCTGCCGATGAAATCGCGACGATTCTCGGGCTTCGCCCAGTGGGAGGTTAGCCAGGCAAAGGCAAAGGACACCCCGTAAAAGCCAACCATCCAAAAAGGAAAGAGATGCCAATTGGGATTGGCCTGGGGATCGAGCTTCTCAGCGATCTCGACCAACACCAACGCGGGCAAGGCAATATCGAGTGCGAAGGGTACGAGGGTCGCGAAGGTCTGCTCGGGCACCGTCTTGCGGGCCACCACGGCAAATCCAACCGCCCCGAGGCCAAAGAGGATGACCACGGACTGGGCCACGGAGATCGCAAGTTCCATCGCGGCCATGCATAGGCTGCCACGGGCGACGAAACAAGCAATCTAACAGTTTGAAAAGGCATCGACTTAGCTGTCCTAAGAAGGCGGGACATTTGTCACAATAGAAGGCGGGACATTTGTCACAATTCACGTGGGATCAGCTCGCAAAGACCTAGACGAACGACAAATTCCAGGTTATTGTTCGGTGAAATATGATTGTGGTGTCCATTTTGGATACCCAACAAATGAACGAAGTCAGCCGCAAATTGCTCCAAGTGGGAGGACAAAATCATGCCGATCAACGCTCAAAAGATAACCTTTTTCCAAGAACAACTGACGAACAAACTGGCAAACGAAAGCGATTGGAAGAATGCGTTCGGTGCCAACAAGGATGAGTCCCTCGCGGCGCTGCAGTCTGTATTCGATGCCGCCCAGAAGGGGCGCACATCCCGTACCAAACTCTCGCTTGGTGAACTGAAAAGTTTCCAACCCCAAAGCCAGATCCAAAAAGACATCAAGACCTACCTTGAGCACTCCTTCAACGAGAAGTTCGAGAGTTTTTACCAGGCGAAGTGCGTCAACGTCGTCAACCCTCCGATCGTCCCTCCGATTGTCATTGACCCGCCGCACGTCGAGCCAGGAACCACTCTCCCGGCGTCCAGCGGCTGGTACAAAAATAAGGGTGTGGTCGCCGATCCTGAGAAGGCCAAGATTTTCTTGTCTCACTCTCAAGCTGGCGACAAGCTCAACTTCGCGGGTTTGCCCGCGCTCGAGCTCGAAGGTGGCGTGAAACTCCCGGCACAAAC
>Ga0156400_1099_pt1 | contig 13769 bp, 4 predicted proteins | sample RifOxyA3_FD_108044 | JGI IMG/M metagenome (GOLD analysis project Ga0156400, IMG submission 108044) | Deltaproteobacteria bacterium RIFOXYA12_FULL_58_15
GACCTGGTTCCTTCGCCAACGTCTGGAAGTGTCGCCGCAATTGCGTAGTAGTAGGTCGTGTCGTTATTTGCCGGTTGGTGACGCCAAGGGGAGACCACAGACCGGACGAGGTGGGTGAGGTCCCCGGGAGACGTTCCCCAGTACACCGTGTGTTGAGCGTCGGGAATTGCGCTCCAGCGCAGGTAAACGGCCGAGTCCCCGGCTACAGCATAGAGACCCGTGGGGGTGGGTAGGGTCGCGAGCTCTGTCGCCGATATCGCGAAATCAGCACCGGGACCCACGGCGGCGTAGTCGATCCGTAGAAACAAAGAATCCCCGGTCGCGGCCACAACACATTGTTCGGCCTCGATGCCGACTGACGACGCAGGGCACAGGTAGGGGGTGGTGAAGGTCGCATCGGTAAAGATCTGGAGATCGACGTCGTCGCTAAGGTTCCATAAGAAGATGGAGTAATCGGTTCCCGCAACAACCGGTGTTATCTCGAAATAGCTGCTCGTGCTCGCGAGCACCGTGTTGTCGACCCGGGCCGTGTGACCGACGCCCAGTCCGACGACCTTGGGATGGGCAACCGTTCCAGTGTCGGGCTCGCGCGTGACGAGAAAACTCCCTGTCAGGTGGACTGCGCTCGCCGCGCAATTCTCCACTCGGCAGAGCGTCAGGTCAAAGGTTGCGCCGATCTTGCCACCCACGTCGTCGTGACGATCGACGTCGATGATCCCTGACGTGAAGGTGCCGTTGTCGTTTTCAAAACGGTTGGCACCACTTTGGTAGCGAGCACGAGCATCTTCGTCGGCAATCGAGTAGGTGCCCACCTGATCAGAATAGAACTCAATCTCCAGTGACTCCTCCCAGGTTTCGTTGGCGTAGCCAAGGTTCAGCCTTACGACGGTGGTTGGCTGCGGTGCCCTGCCCCATGACGCGGTGAGATCATACTCGGCGCAGAAAACCGGGTCGGAACCATCGGGAGCGGACGGGTCAGCGATTTCGCGATGCTCGACTGGTGGCGTGTTGTTGACGCTGAGGGTCCATGTCTCGGGCTCTTGTGGGGTGGCGCTGATCTCGTCTGACGCGGGGCTTTCGCCCACAGCGTTGTGAGCGGTGACGGCGAAATAATATGTCGTGTCGTTGGTGAGTCCGGCGACGACGGCTCCAGGTTGTGCTCCTGCGATTGAGGTGCCCGCGGTCGCTGGGGATGATTCTGCAAAATAGATGGTGTAGGACGTCGCCGTCGCCGAGAGCGCCCAGGTGAGCTGCACCACTCCCACGCCAGGTTCGGCAATCAGTCCGGTTGGAGCTGCGGGCACCTCCGTTGGAAGGATGGGGGTGGCACTCACCTCCTGCGAAGGGGAACTCTCACCGACATCATTGATTGCGGTGACAATCACGAAATAGGTGGTGCCATTGGTCAGGCCCATCACCGCCTGCGGTGGCGTGACAGCTTCGACCAGGGTTCCGGCAGTGCCAGTACCCGAGGTCTCTGAGTAGTAGAGGTTGTGAGATGTTGCGCCAGTGGCCGGCGTCCAGGTGACGGTGATTTGAGAATCTGCTCCAACGGCGGACACGGCCGACGGTGGCGCAGGCGGTTGGGGAGTGGCTTCGGGAGTGGCAGAGCTCTCGTTACTCGGGATGCTCTCGCCCGCTTCATTGACGGCTGTCACCACAAAGTAATGTACCGCTCCGTTGACCAAGCCCGTCACCGTGTCGCCCGATGACTGGTGGGCTACGAGGATTCCAGCGGCGCCGAGCCCAGCGGTCACGCTGTGGTAGACGTTGTAGAGGTCGGCATTGTCGACGGCGTCCCAGGTCAAGGTGACCGAGGCGTCACCAGCTGTCGCCACCACATTCTGTGGTGGGTCAGGTATCACCGCACTGGTCACAGGGGTGGCGCTCACTTCGTTTGAGGGTGCGGATTCGCCATTTCCGTTTTCAGCTGTAACGACGAAGTAATAGGTGACGCCGTTGGTGAGCCCCGTGATCGGTTGGTTTGAAGCGGCTGCCTCGACCTTGGTGCCAAGAGTGCCCGCTCCAGAAGTGATCGCCCAATACACGTTGTAAGTCGCGGCACCCGGCGTTGCGGTCCAGGACAAGGTCACGGCCTCGTCACCTGCCGTGGTCACAACGTTGGTTGGCGTGTAGGGGATGGCCGTGGAGGGAAAGGGAGTGGCGCTCACCTCCGGTGAGAGGGGACTCTCGCCAAACCGGTTCTTCGCTGCGATTGCGTAGTAATAGGTCTTTTCATTTTCGAGGCCCGTGTGGATGTATGAGTTTTCGGCGGCGGGGAGATCGGCGATGACCCCGTCATCTTTGCTGACACCGGGATCGACTGACCAATAGATGGAATACGTGGACGTACCGGTTGATGGGCTCCAGGTGATCGTCACCTCGCCGTCCCCAGCATCGGCGCGTGCCATCAAGGGTGCGCCAGGTGCCGGTTGGGGGGTGGCACCAACCTCCGGGGAGGGCATGCTGTCGCCTTTCGCGTTGCTCGCGACGATGACATAGAAGTACATCTGATTGTTGACGAGCGGCCTGTGAACATATGGCGACGTCACGTCGGTTAGCGAATTGCCGTTGTCAGGACCCACACCGGAGGTCTGCGACCAATAAATGGTGTAACTCGTCGCATGAGCGGACTGACTCCAGGAGAGTTGGATCTCCTTGTCCGCCGCAGTGGCCACCACGTCTTTCGGCGCGTCTGGACCATCGGTGGCACCCGAGTTTTCATCGCAACCTGCGATGGTGAACATGGCTGTTACAAAGATGGCCCAGGCGGTCTTTGTTGTAGCCGACTGAGATCTCGAAATCATTCTTCCCGCATGATTGTGCATCAATTGTTCCTCGGGCTCACTGGCAGATGCCACCGCTGCAGTTGTTGCTCGCGCAATCACTGGCCTCGTCGCAGGCGTAACCGATTGCGCATTTCGCACACTCTGCGCCGCCGCAGTCGACATCTGTCTCGTCGCCGTTGACCACGTGGTCCGCGCACATGTCGGGGCAACCGCCTGGACGATCGACTATCCACAGACCGTAGGTGATGTCGCCCGGAGAGCGAAAATCGAGGTAGAGCCGTACGTAGTAAGTGGTTCCGGCCACGGCGTTCAAGGTGAGCTCTTCGAAATTGTTCTTTGTGCGACTGTCTGCAATGGGCGTTGTCGTTCCGAGCTCCGGATAGGTATCGAAAACCTGGACGTCGATATCGGCGGCGTAATGGTCGAAACGAGAGCAGACGCTGACTGAGGTAGATGTTTGGGTGCTGACTGCGAACCAATCCTCGTTATCGCACAGCTGCATGCTGCCGTACTCCAGGTTATCGTCGGGGAGAGTGAGCTCGGTCGGCCAGCGATAGGTGGCGGGGCCAAATCGGTCGTCGAGGCAGTCGCGGTGGATGACGAACTCCATGTCGTACTCATTTTCGTGATCAGGGGAGGTGCCCGGATCGAGCTTGATCAGATAATCACCTTGGGCAGAGGTGGACGGCAGTCGGTAGCTGAAGCTCATCACGCCGGTGTTGGAATTGTCGTAATCAGAGGCGAGGCTCGAGCCACCGCCGTCGGGGCGGAATAGAAAGAGGTTGGTGTTGCCCTGCGAGGGGTCGTAATTGACGGTCACCTCGAGAAGATCCAGTTGTTGCAGTGGTACGGAGTACCAATCCACGTCGGTTTCGCAGACCAACAAACCGGTGAGTTTGGCTTCCTCGCGGCCAGCGGTTGTTGGTGACAAATGGAGAATCACGGGGGTCGCGGTCGCGGCGGTGTCATTGTCCTCCAGAGCATCGTCGATGCACCCAGCCGGCGTTATCTCGACAGTGAGATCGTAGGCCGAAACCGGCCAATCGCCACGGTTGTAAACGACGATGTACACTGTGTCTTCGCCTGCCTCGGCCCGCACTGATTGGGCACCTGTGTTGTTGTTGGTCGAAAGGTCCAGTTGGCCGGTGGTTGGTATATCTGCTTCGGGCAAAGTGGCGCTTGCCACTGTGGAATCATAAACGGCAAGACCGAGCTCGCCAGTGCCGATGGTGTAGGTGATATCGACGTTGACGCCGGTGTATTCACCCATCTCTATGGTGTACCAATCGGCGTCGCCGACGCAGGAGGACAATTCTTCTGTGTCACCAGCTGGGTAGGTGTGGGCTGGGTCTTCGGCGCTGCTCGGCCATGGGGGGAACAGCAGGGGCGCAGCAGCGGCGGGGGTGTCGTTGCGGCTGTCGGCAGACAAATCACCAAGGGTGTCGAGGTTGCACGCCGGTGGGGGTTCGAGCTCGAAGCGCAGGGTGTAGTTAACGGGCTCCTCGACAGATGACTTGGCCGCGACCGCCACGTAGACGAGTTCGCCGTTGGTTGGCAACTGGACACTTTGGGTCTGTGGATTGCCACTCTGCAGCGCATTTGCCACACTCTGTGGGTTGGTGCCGATAAAGACGAGTAGATCGGTGGGTTGCGTCGAGACATTGAGGATCTCCGCGGAAACCCGTTGACCTGCACCGAGACCATCGAGCACGCCACCAGTGTTGGCACCGAGCACGAACCAGTCGAGATCCGTCACGCACATTGTCAAATCGAGGTCCCGTGGGATTGATGGCTCGAGGGCGATGCCGGATGCGTCAGCGAAACGGTCGTTATACCCGGTGGTGTCGAAAGGTTCGGGGCTCTCGGTCTGTGTGTCGTAGATGTCCTCTATACAGACAGTGCCGCCGATGGGGCGCACCTCTACGTGCAAATCGTATGGGGTGTCATAGCCGAAGGATTCACTGACCCGAAGCAGGAATTTTGCCGGCACTCGCGTACCGCCATACACGGTCTCTTCGTCGCCCGAGGTGACTGATGAATCGAAGTATACGGTCTCGGTGGCGGCCTGGGAGGGCTCGAACGGTCCATACAAGACGAGGTCAATATTCTGATCAGGATAATTGCCCACAGTTGCAACAGCCTCGGAGCCCGCGGGCACGTGGATGATGTAGTAATCGATGTCGAGGGGGCACAAGCGCATCGAGTCGACACACTCGATGGCATGATAACCGGTGAGCTCGCCGCTCGTGCGGATGCAGCCGAGTGCAACGGGCACTGCCGGGTCGTTGATCACGGTGGCGGTGTTCGCTGAGTTGTTCTGGCCCCCTTCGTCGCAAACCACACCGGTGGAGCGGACGATCTCGAGGCTGTAATCTCCGAAGGAAAAGATGCGACTCACGTGCAGATAATAGGTGTCATCTGTATTGATATTCAGTTCCAGGGCCTGCGGAAATTGCGAGACGGTGCCGGTGGCGAGGTTGGCAATGCCATCGGCTCCATAGAGCGTCAAGTTCCCCTGGAGGTCGCTCTCAGTGTGGGCGGTGATTTGAATGTGATCGCCGCGCTCAAGTGTCAGGCTGTACCAGTCGATGTCGTCTTCGCAAAGGGTGAGCTCCAACAGTACTGGTTCGGCATTTCTCTCGGGCACGGGAAGCCACCGTGCCGACGTTCGCGATTCATTTGCTTCGAAGGCATCCGGGTCGCATCTGCAAACGTTGTCTGCAGGATCGCAATAATCGCCTTTGACGCAGCCGCCGTCGTCCGCGCAGTGGGGAGCGCAACGGTGGTCGATTCGGTCACAGGACTGTGTCGGCACGCAGTCCGATGGTTCCCGACAGAAACCAGCCGGCACGCACACGCCGCCAACCACATCGCACTCTGGTTTGCTGCTGGTGTTGCATTCGTCGTCACAGACACATTGGACGCAGATGCCGACAGGAGAGCAGAAGGTTCCATTGGGACATCCGACGCCGATTTTCGGCTCCATCGGGCAAGTGGCGGTGATCGGATCGGGGGGTAGGCATTCGCGTCTGAAGCACACACCTGCGACAGTTGGGTCCGAGCTCGAACAGCGAAACTCCTCCATACCGCAGCAGTTGAAATTGCTGAAACAGGCAGCTGGTGGCAGGCACAGCTCTGTTTGCGGATCGCACTCGAGACCTGCGGGGCATGCATTGACGTCATTCTGGCACGAAACGTCGTCGTCAGGAGGGGACATGCATCCGCGCGTAAAAGGATTGCAGATATCTCCTACGCGGCAGTCGTCGCTGTCGTCGCAAAGGCTCACGAACGTGTAGTTGTCTTGCCCTGGGATACCAATCCAGTTGCCGTGGGCGTTGGCCGCGCCAGTTGCATCTGCGGCACCGATCGGGAGGCACTGGTCCTCGCTGCATGTTTCATGGCACGCACAGCTGGCGTCGCTCAAGCAACCGACGCAGCGGCCTTCGCCAGTGTGGCAGAAGGGCATCGCCTCATTGGTGCAGTCCTCGTGGGTAAGGCACTCTTGCGTGTGTGTCTGACCTCGTCTTCCGCAGTTGGATGTGGCAAGAAGCGGCAAGATGGCAAGAAATGAGATAAATCGCATGGTCTACCTTAACCCCCCACGGGCCGATAAAACCCTGGGCTAATAGGGATCGGTTTGCCTGCGTATAACCGCGCCGCACTCATCAGACAAGGGGGCACAAGACCCCCAAAACCACACCGAGGGGCACCGGTGAGACGTAGCGAAGTCGATAAGCGATGCACAGGCACCGGGCGTCGGCTATGCTATGGTGGTTTTGTGTCGTTGTAAGTCTTGGCGCTCGGGAGTCCCATGAGAAATACGGTAGGAGTCGGTGTGGTACTGTTGGGGGTCGTGCTGACAGGTTCCGCAGCCGACGCAGTGGCTCAGTCTTGGAACATCACTTCAAAGCACGAGGTCAGTCGTGAGCGAAAACTGAGGGCGTATCACCTCTGGCAGACTGACTCCGCATTGTCGTTTGTGGTGGTGGGCCCAGCTGAGATGGCGATTCTTCTGCGCCCAGTGACCCATGACCCAAAGCTCGAGTTTGAGGCCGTACTCAACCGCGACGACCAGTTTCAGTCGCGAAAAAAGCTCCTGGTGAGTAAGGCGAGGTTGAAAACAGAACATGGCAGAATTCCCCAACGGGACGTAGCCATTCATCTGGCGGTGCCTGCAGGGGAACATCGGTATGTGCTGAAATTGAGGGGAATTGAGGCGATAGCCTATTTCCGTATGCAGGCAATCAAAAAGGTCAAAAAGAAGCTCCTCATGGATCCGGAGGTTCTGCTCGAAGGGGTCGCAAGTATTGACGCCGTGAAGGGTGGGGGCGCAAGTGTTGACGCCGGTGAGGGTGACTCCGATGAGACCACGACCATAGGGGCCGCAGATACTTTCGATTCAGATTCCGCCCCAGCGTCTGCAATCGCAGAAGAAACGCCCGTTGACATGGGTGCCGTGGCTACCGGGGCGTCCGCCACGGATTCGGGGACAGAGGAGGTCGTCAAGCATGACGAATTGGCGGCCAAGACTGTTTCCGGGGCAACACCAGAGTTGTTGGCCAAGGAGCGGAAAAAGACCTTTGTGGTTCCGCTCAAGGGGACAGGCGTCGACGACAGTGTCGTCGCTCTGTTGCAGAACCAACTCGAGGCGCGGCTCGGCACAGTTCCGAATGTCGATGTTGTCACTACTGCTGAGATTCAAGCGCTACTCGAGCACGCGGAGACACAGCTGTCGATGGGATGTGAATCGGACACCACCTGTCTCGCGGAGCTCGGGCAGTCGGCCGATGCCGATTTGTTGTTGGCCGGCAACATCGGCAAGGTCGGGGACGTCTTGATGTTGAGTCTATCGTTAATAGAACCGAAGATTGGACAAACCGTCGGGCGAGCGACCGTCACCGCCCACAACGTTGAGTCCTTAGTTGAGCAGATACCGACCGCAATTGGCCGCGTTTTTGGTTTCGCAGAACAAACAGCAGTAACGCGGTTTTCCCTAGAGGTGCCCGATGACGGTCTCAAACTCGCGGTCATGCCGTTGATGGGCCATGGCATTGAAGCGGGCACGGGAGAGAACCTCACCCAGGTGGTTGCCTTGGAGCTCAAGAATCTCGCCGGCATCTCCGTCATCTCTCAAGACGAAATTGCGGCGATGTTGCAGCTCGAGTCGACGAAGGTTGCGGTCGGTTGTGAGGATGCTTCATGTTTTGCCGAAATCGGCGGCGCCTTGGGGGTCGACTACTTGGTCATCGGCAGCGTCGGCCTACTGGGCGACACCTATCTGGTCGGACTCAAGCTCATTGAAACGGGGGAGGCGAAGGTTGCCAATCGGGTCAATGAAGCCTTCAAGGGGCGGGCTTCGGATCTGTTGCGTGCGGCAAAGTTTGCTGTCTATCAACTTGTCGGAGCCGAGTTCGACGCTCCGGGCAAACTGGCTGTGCGTGTTTCTCCAGAGGAAGATTTCGAGATCGAGCTCGATGGTGAATGGGTGGACGATAGGGTCGCACTCACCAGTCTTGCGCCAGGTCGCCACAACCTGCGGATCAACGCCGAAGGTTATTACAGTGAATATCTCGAAACCTACGTCGAGCCGGGTTTGGTGAATATGGTCATGCTGGAGCTCAGTGAGCTTCCTACACCTTGGTACAAGCGGTGGTGGGTGTGGACGATTGGATTGAGCGTCGTTGCCGGTGGTGTGACCTCAGCCATTTTGCTTACCGGCCAAGATGAGGGCAAGAAGACCGGCTCAATCGAGTTGTCCTTGCAAAGGGGGCTCACCAATGCACGCTAGTCGTTGTGACTTTCGCTGGGGATTGGTCATTGCAGCAGCGGCATTGGCGGCGTGTCAATCGCCGCAGGCGGGAGAGGTTGAGCTCGTTGCTCGGTGGCACGAGTCGGCACGATTGGGCGGCGGTCATGGGGGCGATGCGTTGACGCTCCCTGCCAGCGTTATCAAGCTCAGAGCTATCGTTACCGGTCCAGGCATCTCTACCGCCGTCGTTGTGGAGTTTGAGCTCGATTCCAATGAAAAGGACACGATTCGCATAGATGAGGTGCCGATCGGCAATGACCGTGTGGTGATGCTGTTGGGACTCGAGGCCGACGGATGGTCGCTTTTCACCGGACAAACGGATCCTGTCGATGTGATCGCCAACAAGACGACCAGCGCAGGAATCGTCTTGTACGATGCGCCGCAGGAAGTTGACGCGCAAGGCAATGCGCTCATCTCCGTGTTGATAAACAACGGCGGCATTGCAACTGCCACCCGAGACGTAACCGTGCGGATCATTGCAGCCGGTGCACGAGAGATGGTGCTGTCAAACACAGCCATCGGTTTCGAATCTTACGATGATCTGCAATGGCAAACCTACTCTGCGGGAACCGTCGATTGGAGCCTGACCGCGGGAGACGGTGTGAAGATCGTCTACGCCGTGGTCCGGGATGAACGGGGCTTGAGTTCCCGCTCCATTGCGAGTCAACCGATCATCCTCGACACCACCGGCCCCGTGGTCAACAAGAACCTTCTGGTGGTGACGTCCAATCCACCTGGATCGGACGATGCGGTCCGTGGCAACAATGCGGCCACTGAGGCGCAGGCGACAGTCGCGGTCTTCAGCGATGCGGAGGCTCTCAACGCCATCGCCTCGATTGTGGCCACCGCCGACGGTGCCTTCGCTGATGTTTCCCTTGGGGACAACTACACCGATGAGACCAGCGCCAATCTTGGTCAGGGAACCTATTGGATTCGTGCTACCGACACGCTGGGCAATACGGGGGCGTTGGTCCCCTTTGATACCGATATCGAGCCTCCTGCCATCGCCTTTGTCTCCACCGTTCCGTTCTTTGTGCGCAATGGCGTGGGCGTCGTCATCAATGTTCGAGCGACCGACCTTCTCGCGGCATCCCCCTACGTTGAGTTGTCCGGCTACCCGACTCCTCCGACTGAGGTCGCCGTGTTTGACTGTGCCACCTTCGCGGTTGGTAATATTTACGAGTGCACTTGGACCAGCCGCGGAGCGGAACCAGAAGACTTCATGGATGTCGTCATTGTGGCAACCAAAGAGGGCTCGGGGAACGTCGCAGAAGTGATAGCCGAAGATGCAATCCTGTTTGACTACACCAATCCTGACACCCTGTTGGTCGATACCGATTTGATCGTCAATTCCAACCCCGTTGGACAAGACGACACTCTGTTCGCCTCGCCTGGGGTCTTCGCACCTTTCACCCTCGTTGAGCTCTACTCGGCCTGGCCCAATTGGCCGTCGATTCCTGCTACCTGTGGCGGCTATACCTTTCTCAAGACGGTGGTGGCCGACGCCGCTGGAGGTCTCGACAACGTATCTCTCGGCGACAATCTGATTGGCAGCTTCCGGGCACGGGCCCTCGATGCCGCGGGCAATGACAGGTGCGATCCCGACTGCTTGCACAGCTGCGTCGGCCAATACTGCGGCTTTCCCGGGTTCTGTTGTCCGCAGGGGGGCGATGACATTTACAGTTGTCCCGGTTATGCCGATCTCTGCAACGACGTCTCCGCACCGACGGCCCAGATTCGAACCTCCACGGCTGCGATTACCACCAGCACCGTCGCCGATTTTGAGTTTGTCCTCGAAGACAATGGTTGTGCCGAGCCTTCACTTCCCCTGACAGTCCAGTGTCGCCTCGACGATGCGCCGTTCGCCGAATGTCCTTTGAGCTACACGGTGACCGTTGCGCAGGGGTTCCATCGTCTCGAGTATTTCGGCGTGGATGGACTGGGTAACGATATTTTCACCGCGGGTGACAGCGGCGGGCGGGACGAGCCTGCCCCGCAGTCCTTCACCTGGCGAGTGCAACCACGCAATCTCGCCTTCGACGCCTTACCCGTTGCTCCCGTTCAACACCAGGGGTACATCGTTGATGCCGCTGGGACCGCTCACCTTTTTGTCGGTGGCGACAGACTTCGACATTTCTACAAGCCCCCTGCTGGCACCTTTGCCAGCGAAGTCGTCCACTCAAAGCCGGCTCAGAACATTGTTGCGGTGGCCGATGGCTCCAATGTGACCTTCGCCTTCACCAGCGGCGAGGGTGTCGATCTGTTCGTTGGGACGGGAACAACCGGCGGTTGGGCGATTGATCTTCTGGAGGCCGGTGCCAACGTCATAGACAACAGCATTGCTCTCACCCGCAACAGCAGCGGAGGCATTGCGCTTGCCGCCAACGCAAAGCTCAGCTCGACCTTGGATCTCGGTGCCATCTACCTGTGGGAGCGAAGTGGATCCACATGGGGAGCTGCCGAACTAATCGTTTCGAATCGAAGTCAGGAGGTGCGGGCCAGCTTCGATGCAAGTGATGATTTGTGGGTCTATTGGACGCAGATCTATTCCGACTCCGGCTCCAACGACGGCCGCAACATGATGGTGAAGCAAAGGATGGGGCAGGTGTGGCAGGATTCCCACATAGTCTTGGCCGATCTGCCCAATTGGCCACCCAACTACCGTTATCCAACGATCGCCATCGCCAACGACGGGGCACCCGTTGTGACGTACCGCAACGGAACCAACGACAACAGCGTGTCGGTGAAGTACGATGGCACGGATTTCAGCGCCACACCGATCGATCTCGGCTACAGCGGAAACGCTGCCGTGGCAACAGCCAGCGACGGCGTGCTGTGGTACGCCATGACCGGTGCCGAGGGAAGCACGACTATGGGGATAGGTCGTCTCGATGGCGGCAGCGTGACTGGGACAACGCTCTTGGGATTGGGAAAGCAGATTGAATCGACGTCGCTGTGGGTTGCAAGTGTTGGCGACATCGCCGCTGCGGTGATCGATGTGGCCTTCTCCTATCTCGATGCGGACGACGTGATCCATACCGGACGGGTTGTGCACAATGGGACTGCTGCCGAAGCCCTCGTTGTCGGTGAGCAAATCGCTGGTATGTCGATGCTCCAAAACGCAACCAGTCCGACTGCGCTCGTTCGGGTGGTGGGGGTGCATCGAATCATTGCTGCCACCTACGACGAAGGTAGCGACTCATGGACGACTGAAGTGGTGAAGGATGGCCCGGCGGGGATTGGTGGCCATCTCGGTGGTGTTGCCACCTCGACCGACCGATGGGTCGTTCATCATGACGCCACCGTGGGAGCTGCGACCGCCGAGCTCTTTGTCGAGCGAGATGACGGCACAGGCTGGAGCTCTCTCGGGCCTATGACCTTAGCGAGCGATCGCGCAACCCTGCCGGTTGTGGGTGTCACCCACGCCGATAACCCGGTTATCGCCTATCGACTCGAGGCAGGGGGCAATGACGATATCATGGTGACTTGGTGGGATGGCGGCGGCTTCGTGCCAGCAATCGCCGTCGCTGATGTGTCGGGATCGGCCCCTGTCGAGATGGCAATCATTGGCGATCACAACGGCAGTGGGACTGACGGCGAAAGCTGGATCGTCTACGCCAATTCCACTCATGAGGTCAGGGTGATTAGGGTCGATCTCACGGATCCCGCAAGTGCGACCGCCGAAACCGTCGATACGCTGGACGGTGAGCCCACTGTGTCCGCAGGTCTCAATGCTGGAGTTGAACCGGTTATCTTCTACCACGCCCGCTATTCGGTCTCAGGTTCTGGGTCTGCATCACCGATTTTTCGTGCCACCTACAGCGGGACCACTTGGGCCATCGACAATTTGAGCGCGAGTTTTGTTAGCCAAACGGGTGTGCCAGGAACCACCGACTGGATTGCCTCCGAGACTCAAGAGATGAGCGACGGTTCGAACAACTATTCCACCGTTCAGTTTGCCTACGACAGCAGTGGCTTGCTGAGATTGGCCTTGGTTGCCTACGACGGCTCTTGGGAAGAGGCGGGCATTCACCATTACGCGATGGTGGTTGAAACCAGTGCGGGATATTTCGAGGTTCTTGGAGTTTGGCCGTTCCCCTCCCTTTCTCATCAGTGGGTTCACAGCGGTACTCCCAACCGTCCGTTTGCCCATGTGACCGTGCTTGCCGACGACACCGGCATGTTGATTTGGCCCGATGCCGATCGTGAGGATCTGCTGTCGGCCCGGATGGGCGATTTCTGACCACGGTGTTCGACGACACGGTCGACGTGTATCGTGAGGATGAAATACAGTCCTGGTCCCGACGGGGCAAGGGCCTCCGCATTTGCCTGGCCTTACACCGGCGGTGGCGACGCTTGGGTCATTGTGGCAGGGACGGAATAAGCCCTTTCTGGGAAGCCAACTCTTGAATCTGACGTGGAGCTTGCCGAGCATCGAGTACGAATCCATCCACCTCGATCATCCACGCCAGTGGGTTCGAGTCGAGCTTGCTCGGCAGACACCAGCGTGGCTCCAGTTGCCCTATGTCGAGCAGCTTCTTGATCTCCGTTGCCCTCGCGCTCGCGGTGCTCGGGGCGGTCCTGAACAGCTTGCACAGGTCGCCACGAGACAAGAAGGGCGATGATGCTTCGTCGAACAGGAAGTTCACGAAACCGAGCGTGTACACCACGGCACACGCCCAGGTCGTGATCTTCCCCTTCTCGAGGGGGGAAGGACGCTTCCTACAGAGCGTCGCCGTTAGCTCGCGACTGAGCTGGCAATACTCCTCGTTCAGGTGCTTTGAGCACACTCGGTCTGTCTGGACCACGACCTCCTCGAAAGTTCCCCGCATCGCCTTCGGCACAGACTTGAGCAGGTTGTCGAGTCGAGGCGACGCCGGTGCGGGCGCCTCTGTGGTTGTGTCTGCGTCATCTTCTTCCGTCAACCAGTGAGCCTCGGGATGCGGGAAGGTGAGCCTGACCTTGGGTTGTCCGGGCAGTGTGCTCAACGAGTAGACTGCAGTGATGGGTTCGATCCGTTCTGCTGCGAGGCGCTCCCCGTGCTCCGCAAAAAACTGAGCCAGTCCCTTTGCGCAGGCTGTCGCCAACAGTACGTCTCGGTCGTCCAGAGGATGCACCACACAATCAGCATCGATGCGTCGAATGTGTGGGTATGCCTGCGGACTCACCAC